>Ga0233431_1000084_pt1 | contig 215684 bp, 196 predicted proteins | sample SI_118_April2016_FD_179867 | JGI IMG/M metagenome (GOLD analysis project Ga0233431, IMG submission 179867) | Seawater microbial communities from Saanich Inlet, British Columbia, Canada - SI_118_April2016_200_MG | ecosystem: Environmental > Aquatic > Marine > Inlet | place: Canada: British... | reverse complement strand
TCCTCTTCTACGTTTTTGAGATGTTTTTATGGCGGAGGCGGGAGGATTCCCCGGATCAAGTCCGGGGTAAACTTCTCATCCTCTTCTACGTTTTTGAGATGTTTTTATGGCGGAGGCGGGAGGATTCCCCGGATCAAGTCCGGGGTAAACTTCTCATCCTCTTCTACGTTTTTGAGATGTTTTTATGGCGGAGGCGGGAGGATTCGAACCCCCGGTACCGTGAGGCACAACACTTTTCGAGAGTGCCCTATTCGACCACTCTAGCACGCCTCCCTATTTCTTTTTACAAATTGCCTGCATCCAACTACCATTTCTTTTTATTTCCAATATTTCAAAACTAGCATACTTTAATAACATTTCAAAAGAGTCTTGCATGATCTCTTTTCGGAAAACGCCTCGTTCATCAATTTCTTCTGTGTCTGATGATCCAACCTTTGCAGAAATAAATAAATGTCCACCTGGTTTCAAAATTTTATTTATTTTATTCATAAACTCTTTTTCTTTGGCAAATGGCACTAGCAAAAACATTCTCATGCACCATACAGCCACAAACTCTTCATCATCAAAACCAACCTCCAAAAAATCTCCTTGTATAAATTTTGTTTTGCGAGAAAATTGTTTTGCGAGCTTTAACATTCTTGGAGACAAATCAATCCCAACCGCTTTGTATCCATTATTAATAAAAGCCTGAGAATCCTGTCCACCACCACAACCAATATCAAGAACCCTCCCCTTGCCCGGCAAGTAATTAATAAACTTATCAACGCTCTGGAGTGTTAAGCCTTCAATATAGGCCTTGTTAACATAGTCCTCAGCAATAGAATCAAACTCTTGTTTAATTGTGTCTTTGTAATTAGTCATATAAAATTTTCTTTCTTTTTATGAGAACCCAACTCATGGCGAAAAACAACCACCATAATAAGCTTAAGTCATTTTTGAAATATGGAACATCAACAAAACCATGAACGAGAATGACAGCGAAGACTGCCAAAAGAATTAAGTACATATTACGATTTTCTGAACTTTTTACTCGCCAGTAATTCATAAAGAACTTTAACAACAAAACAACAGTAATAAACACTCCAAGTAAACCAATCTCCGACCAAAAATTCAAAATAATATTATGTGGGTACATATAAATTTCCAAAGGTTGCCACATCTGAACTCTAAACTCTTCACTTGTTTGGATTTTATCCAACCACTCAGCATCTGTCTTGTCTTCAATCCAAATCGCTTCCACGTGATACGGCGCAACAACTGTTTGATAGCTAGATAGCCCGGCTCCAAGCAACATTCTACCGTCATCAAGCATTTCATTTGTCTCTCTCCACTGTTGTTGTCTTATCTGACCAGACCGATCACTCAATGTAAACTTTTCAGAAGTGTAATTTCTTAAGAGAGGGAAAAGCAAGACGAGTGAAACAAGCAAGACGAGTAAAACAAGTGTGCTTCGGCGTGTAATTTTATAGGGATAGATCAAACCAAGAAATAAAAGGCCAGCAACTAAACCTATAATCGCACCCTCTGACTTTGCAAAGTAAATCGCTAAAGCAGAACAGATAAATACTACAAAGTAGAAGATATCCAGTTTTTTTATTTTAAATTTTCCTTCTTTTAGTTTTTCAAAAATCCTAATCTTGCTCTGCATAATCAAACCACAAAACAACATAGCAATGGGTGCGAGGTAAAGACCAACCGCATTTGGAAACCCATACCAAGAAGTCACCCTTCGCGTCTCTTCTGCTCGCCAAAACTCATTGACAATGCCAATCCCTGTGAACTTTTGGACAATGGCCGGTATGGCTACAAAAAGAGCCGAAGCTCCAAGTGCATAAATCACTAATTTCCAGTCTTTCTTCTTTTTTATAGTATTTATAAAGACAACAAAGAACATGATCGGCTCCAAAAAATAGGCTTTCCAAACACCCAGAGAAGAAAATAAATCTACCGAGACAAGAACAGCACTAACGGCGGCTAACAAAAAGAAGAAACCCCACCACTTATAATTACTAAGTGTTATTTTTTCTTTTTTCTGCAAAACTTTTACCAGCCAAACAATAAATAAAATTAAAACCATGACTTCTAAAATAGTCATGGGCATAAACGCAATTTTGAATCGAAGCAAGTAGGCCGGCATGGCAAAAATAGTCAGAGCCACTGCCCAGTTTATTTTGTACCAACTAAGCCAAAGGAAAAACAATGAAAAGATTGTAATTAGAATGTATATCATATTTTAGGGACCCTCCACTTCGAGGGTTTTACTTTCAAATTTCTAAATGGAGACACGTTTCAAAACCACCTCAGTGTGACAACTCTCCCGCTGTCAGGCTGAGGTGGGTTTAAAATCTACCTCTAAGTATATACTAACAACTAAACCCCTCGAAGTCTCCCTCTCTAATAAAACTTTTGTTTTCTTGCTCTTTTTGACCGCCTCACCAGCTCATCATGTTTGGAATTAATCAAAGCTTCTTTTTTCTTTTTAGACCATCCCTTAATTTGTTTCTCTCTGCTAATTGCCTCTTTGATATCTCCAAATTCTTCTGAATAAACCAACTCTACTGGCCTCCTCTTGTGAGTATATGAATTTACATCCAATCCTTGTTGGTGTTGAACAAATCTTCTATCCAAATTATTAGTAACCCCCGTATAAAATGTCCTATCAGAACATTTCAAGATATAAATATAATAGTAGTTCATACAAAGAGACTCTACACTTCGAGGGTTTTACTTTAAATTTCCAAATGGAGACAAGTTTCAAAACCACCTCAGCGTGACAACTCTCTCACTGTCATACTGAGGTGGACTTAAAATCTATCTCTTAACAAAACCACATAGAAAAGTCCCTCGAAGTACCCTCTTATTTTAATCTCATTAAATCTCTCACAGTTTGTTTTCTGATTCCGCCAAACATATATAACAACGGGAAATAAACAACAATTGAAATAAGGACTAAAAGCAATGCGTGCAAGTCTCGAACATAATACAGAACACCAGTCATAACAATCGCCGGAATTAATGTTCTGAAAAATGTTTTTAATGAAGGGAAAAACTTAATTGTTTTGTAAATAAGAACTGTTGTCCAAACCATAATCATGACTTCGGAAAAAACAGTCATCCAAGCAGCTCCCCAATAACCGTGTCTTGGAATGAAATATAAATATCCAGCCAAGGTTATAACTGCGGCCACCAAATAACCCCACATCATTGTCTTTTGTTTTTTCACAGCCACCACTGCATAGCCACTTAAAGTTGTAACGAAGATTGCACCAGAAGCTAGGATCAATACTTTCAAAATATCTCCAGAAGCAGAAAATTCTCTACCCGCCACAAATTCCATCAACGGGACAGCAATCACCATTGTGCCCAAAACTAAAGGAACAGCAAAAACAATTAAAGCGTCAAATGATTTTTGTAATAAATTAAATAATTCTTCTTTTTTCTTTTCTACAAAATATCTAGTCGCCACTGGCAAAACCAAGCCCATCAAAACTGCCGGCAACATGGTTAAAATATCAATCACCCTATAAGTAGCTCCATACAAACCAACCTCGGACGAAGAATGAGTCACTGATAAAATAATAGAATCTAATTTCAAATAAATTAAATTAAAAGAGATAGACAAGGCAATTGGCCAAGACCGACTCATAATTTCTTTCCAAATCAACCAATCAAATTCCAATCTCCACTGAATATATTTCCTTGATTGAAAGAAGACAATTAACAAATTCACAATACTACCGATTGTAATTGACCAGAAAACCCAATAAATACTTTGTTCTAGATAAACGGTCAAAGCCACGCCGGCCACCAAAACAACTCTACCAATCACTTCGGCCATGGTTACTTTTAACATTTTCAACTTCTGTTGGAAAACGCCAGTCAAAGATTGGATAACCGTAATACAAAAAAATGAAGCAACTGTAATCAGTACTCCAAGTTTAATATAAACATTATAAGGAAAGAACCAAACAACGAGTGGAGCCAAAGCCAAAAATCCCAGAGCTGTAATTACCCGAAAAGACATGAGCGAGTTCATCACCTTACTGATATTCCGATTTGGATCAGAAATCATCTGAACAGTGGTCAAGGTTAATCCAAAATCAACCAGAATACCAAAGAACTGAAGAAAAGCAATCACAGTATAATAATAACCAAATTGCTCCTGACCAAGATATCTAGTCATGATCATCATGGCAACTAAACCTAAAACAAGGCTAATAAGTTTGCCTGATAATTGGATGACTGAGTTGTGCGCTATCTTTCTATTAAGGGACATAATTTGCCTAATTTACTTTAATTCTATCATTTATTTTATAAGTCAACAACCGCCCATTGATATTGACAACATCATTCTTTCCTGTTATATTTATCAGTCGAAAAAGCTACGGCTTTAGACGCGATTAACCATCTTGAGCGTTCCAATGAACTCGACCGACGACACAGATTTCCACGTAGGGAAGCTAATGATTCCCATTGTGGTCTTCCTCGGAACCCTGTACGTGGCTTTGATTGTTACCCTTGTCGTAGCTGGTGGCATCAATGGGGCAATGATCGTCAAAAAGCTGCCGTTCGTCACATACGTCCAGCCAAATGAGATCTTGCTCGTTCAGGATCCTGTGACCAACGAAGTGGAAGTCACCACCGACTCAGGCCTCCTCTACGTCGGATCGAACAAGGTCACCCGCTACCGAGAAGAAATGCGGCTCCAGTTTGACATCAACCTGCTGGACAAGGGCGAGAAGTTTCTTGACCTGACCGGCTGGATCGACGTCACCGTGGACCCAAACCACCTTCTGACAATTAACTCCTTTGCTAAAACCAGAGGCAAGCTCGAAAAGAGGTTCCTCCAAGGGTTCCTCTTAATGGCTATGGAAAAAGCCATGAAAGACGTCAACAAAGACGCCTTTGACCTCCAGGCGTTCGGCCAGAACGTTGATCGAAACATCGACCACAGCTTCTTGAACCAAATCGGGATCAAGCTCGGCGATATCACGCTAGTCCAGCCGGCGATTCCAGACTGCATCTAGTCTCCCTCCCCCCAGCTCGACGCATCGAGTTGGGGGGCCTTTTTTTGTGTTGACATTTCTCGGCAAACAGGCTAAACTAATCTGATCTTTGGATTCTTGCGACACTGCCTGTATTGGCAATTACCAAGGGAGGTTCTACATGTTTTGGCCCGTATTCCTTGCACTCTCCATCCTGCTCTTCATCTGGCAAGAGCGCACCAACCCCACCGCCAAGTTTCTCCCCAAGTTGATCGTCTCGGTCGGCGCCGGCCTGCTCGCGACAGTCGCTCTCTACATCGTCGTAGGAATTCTGAAATGGCTGTTCTGGCCGATCGTCATCGTCCTCGCCATCATCGGCATCTACCTCGCCTTCTTCGCCAAGAAGAAATAAGCTCCTCCGGGTTTCGTTCCAAGAACGAGGCCCGGGTTTTTTTATTAAAAAAGACAAAGAAGCTAGTAACCAGCCACTTGTCACTAGTAATTAATTACAACAAAAAAAGACACAAAATTTTGCGTCTCTATTATGTTTTTTATAGTTGAAAGAATTGGATTATACAGGAGGTCTAATCGCAATCACATATTTCTCGTATCCTCGAAATGACCGTGAGGGTTTTAGAGGGAGACGCGCCACAGCGCGATCCTACGGTTATTTTATTTTACATGATCATGTCCACCCTTTGACCAAGGGTTACATCTCAAAATTCTCCAGCCCCCCATTACCCCACCTTTTAATAATCCGTATTTTTTTATTGCGTCGTATGTATATTGAGAACAGGTTGGTTGGTAACGACAAAATCCACCAGGAAATAAATCTTTCATTGGACCATGATCAAAAGATAATGTTCGCTGATAAAGTTTTATCAGCTTGAGTGCCACGTATCTAGGAAAATAAAAATAAATTTTTACCCTCATAATAAATTCGCCTTCTTTAATAAGCCCAATACTTCCTTTTTGAATTCCTCTCTTTCTAATTTCAAAACTGGCTTTTGCACTACAAACAAACAATCTGTATTACTCTTTATATCTTTTAAATTCAATCTAATCACTTCTCTGATCCATCGACGAAGTTTGTTTCGAACCACTGCCCTCTTGTCTATCTTATTAGAAATAATAATTGCAAAACGTGGATTGCCAAGTTTGTTTGGGAAAAATTTTAAAACAAAACTTGAGGTCGAAACATTTCTTCCACCATTTGTTTTTAATTTCTTGCCAAAGAATTCTTCAAATTCTTTTTCTTTTGTGATTCTAAATTTTTTTATAAGCATACAAAAAAAGAAAGTCACTTACAGTGTACCTTCTTTTTTATAAAAATTCCATTTGAAGTTTATCGGTCTGAAGAACTTAAACTAGTTCGGCTTTTTACTCTTCGACGTTTTACGATTGCGCGACCATCCTTAGTCTGCATTCGTTTTCGAAAGCCGTGTTTTTTAAGTTTTTTTCTATTATTAGGTTGATATGTTCGTTTAGGCATAAAGATTATCTAGTTTATCAAGTTTACTCATGAACAAATTGAGCTAATCGGGATTATCAGCCAACGTTCAAAATTCCTCTATAGAATAACTGTTTTTTAAGAATTTGTCAACTCTTTCGGTAAACCCCGGAAAACACCTGCTAAATAAGAGCCCTTTGACTAATTTTAGGTAATATGTTAATCTTTTTTGTTATAACAGTGCAACAAGATTGAGGTTTCAAAATGCAAAGAACTATGCCACACAACAGTGCGATGATTCACCTTCAGGACCTGGTCAACAAAGCTCTCTGCTTTTCGAGGAATGATCAAGCTCGTCCGGCGCAAATCATCTGCATGTCCATCAATCAACACGTCGAATTCATGAAGGCAACCCTGTTCTTCCAAGAAAACCTGCTCGACATGATCATCGCTACGATCCGGCTTGCCAACAAGTGCACCCCCTTTGTTAGCAAAGACAACATCAGAGCCATCATTCGCCACTTGGCGGAGTTGATCGCTGACATCGTCTTCCGCTCGGCAGGAGATATCACACACGTGACTCTCGCAAGCCTTGAGGATGTCATCGAAAACGTCCTCCGGATACCCTCGAGAGACAATGTCCTGGAAGAGGTTCTCATCACTCGACCAAAAGACGAAGAGGATGTCGCAGAGATTATCAGAAGGCTCGACGACTACCTTCTCGATCTCCAGACAAGTCGAGCCTAGCCTCTCTTTGACTAACACGCACCACCACAGCCAAGCTGTAGGTGGTGTTTTCTTTTTAAAGACAATTAATTAAGCAAAAAAACTAAATTTACTATTGCAAAAAATCTGAACCTAAACTAAACTAATGACAGAAAGTTATCAACAGGTTAAACACAGATTCTACACTTTTGTACAGTTTGTCCACAGCCCGCTTGATGCTAAAATACAAATACATTAAAAATAAAAAGTAAAAATATATGGAAGAAGTAAACCAACAGCTATGGCAGGCCGTTCTAGGTGAACTAGAGCTTTCTCTAAGCAAGGCTAGTTTTACTACTTGGCTAAAAAATACTTTTATTATTGATAATGAAGATGGTCGCGTAGTGGTTGGTGTACCAAACACTTTTTCACAGGCCTGGTTAAAACAAAAATACCACCAAGAAATTTATAAGATCATTCAAAGTAAATCAAAAGAAAGAATAAAAGAGATTACCTATAAAGTTCAAACAGTGAAGAACTTTCACCAAGAACAAGAAGACCTAAAGAAGACAATTATTGCCGAGGCAAAGAGTTTGCAAAAAGAATTAAGAGAAGCTCCCGCTTCTGCGACTCCAACTGTAGGATTAAACACAACTTATGTCTTTGATGCTTTCATTGTTGGAAAAGGAAACGAACTGGTTCACGCCGCAGCCAAAGCTGTAGCTGAAAAACCTGGTGTAACTTATAATCCCCTCTTTATATATGGTGGCGTTGGTCTGGGAAAAACACACATCATGCACGCGATTGGTAATGCAATCAAGATTAACAATCCAGCCAAAAGAGTTTTGTCAGTAACTTGTGAGCAATTTACTAACGACTTTATTAACGCTGTTTCTAACGGCCGAACAGAAAAGTTTAATAACATCTACAGAACACCAGATGTTCTATTAATTGATGATATTCAATTCTTAGCTGGAAAAGAAGGAACTCAAGAAGTTTTCTTCCACACATTTAATGCTTTACATCAAAATAACAAGCAAATTGTTATTACTTCTGACCGACCTCCAAAAGCCATTGCTACCCTCGAGGATCGACTACTTTCTCGCTTTGAATGGGGTATGATTGCTGATGTTTCTCAACCAGATTTAGAAACTAGAATTGCCATCCTAGAATCAAAATGTAGAGACAAGAAATTTGAGCTTGATAGAGAAATTATTCAATACATTACGCTTAACATTCAAAACAATATTAGAGAGCTAGAAGGTGCTCTAAATAAGATAATTGCTCATCACCAACTTAACAACGCCACTCCAACTCTAGAAAATGTAAAGAAGATTCTCTTCTCTATTTCTTCGGCGAGCAAACAAACAGGAGCTGTTTCTATTAGACAGTTAATTGAATTGGTAAGTGACTTTTATGATTTAACAATTGATGAGATAATGAGTAAGAGCAGGGAGAAAAGATTGGCCTTTCCAAGACAAATTATTATGTACCTCTTAAGAGAAGAACTTCGTTGTTCCTATCCAACTATTGGCGCTGAGCTTGGTGGTCGTGATCACACAACGGCAATGCATGCTTACGATAAAATTTCTCGAGTGATTGAAGAAGACGAAAAAACTCGACAAGAAATTAATTTGATTAAACAAAAGGTTTACGCAAATTAATCCATCAAAAAATATAAACGTAAAAAGACTCCAATTTTGGTTGATAAACTGTTAACAAGTAGCTGATAAAATATTCACAAACTTGTTTATAACTTTTACTTCAATCTGTGAATAAGATTATTTATACCTCAAAACCGGTTATCCACATTTTAAAAATCGACTTACCCACCGACTTATAGGCTGACTTATCCCAGGAAGAAAAGACTAAGATTACAAACTATATAGACTTATCCACGCGTATCCACAAGCTTATTATTATTATTGTATTTATATATATATTGTTTAAATAACAAAGCGATATGAAATTAACTTGCATTCAAGAAAACTTAAACTTTGGACTTCAGTCAACAGGACATCTAGTAAATAAAAATGTAAATCTCCCAATACTAAATAATGTCTTAGTTGAAGCAACCACAGGAGGACTTAAACTATCAAGTACAAATTTAGAGATTGGAATTAGTTGTCAGGTTAGATGTAAGGTTGAAGTAGAGGGTTCTTTTACGGTTGATGCAAAACTACTTTCTGATTATGTGAATCTTTTACCGAACGAACAAATCAATATTGATTTAGAAAAAGACAACAACCTAAAAATTTCATGTCGTAATTCAAATACAAAAATAAAAGGTATTGCAGCGGACGACTTTCCCGTTATCCCGGTAATAGAAAAAGTAAATCCATACAAGATTAAAATTAAAGATTTCAAGAAAGCTTTGGCCCAAGTGATTTTTGCAGTTTCTGTTTCAGAGACGCGGCCAGAGATTAGTGGTGTGTTAATGTCTTTCAATAAATTGGAAAAAAACAAATTATTCATGGTTGGTACAGATAGCTATCGGCTAACAGAGAAGAACCTTCCAGTTGAGGGCAATGATGAAGAAAAAGAAGTTATTGTGCCAATGAAAACATTGCAAGAAACACTGCGAATTTTGAATGGGTTGAAAGATCAGGCAACGGCAGAGGAAGATTTAGAAATTTACTTATCAGAAAATCAAATCCTATTCACCTGTGGTGGTGTAGAGTTGATTTCAAGATTAATCGAGGGACAGTTTCCAGACTACAAACAAATTATTCCAACAGAAACAAAAACAAGAGCCGTGATTGCAACTTCAGAATTAACAAAGGCAATTAAAACCGTAGCGTTGTTTTCAAAGACCGGAATATTTGATATTAATTTAATTTTTGACCCGAGCAAGGGCATGACCATGCGAGCTACAAATACTCAGGTCGGAGAAAGTAAATCAGACTTAGAGGTTGCTTACGAAGGAGACGCAAACGAAACAACTTTGAACTACAGATATATCCTAGATGGACTAAGTAATATTACCGCTGACGAAGTTGAACTTGGGTTGGTGGACAGCAATATTCCGTTCATCATGAAACCAAAAGGAGACGACAGTTACACGTATATAATCATGCCGATTAAGCAGTAGGGAAAAAGTAAAACAAGCGAGACAAGCAGGACAAGTAAAACGAGCAAGACTAGTTAGACAATAAATAAATTAAGAAAATAGAACAAAAAAAGAAAAGAACACAAAGGTTGAACAGGAAAAATAAATTTGTTTTGAAGTCCTGAGCGGTCCCAGAAAATAATTTATTTCGGAAGTCATATCGTTTATCCAGATCAAACAACAAAATCAATAGCGCCCATTTTTTGGGCGTTTTTTGTCACCACCAAAAACGAACACGACTTGTATTTTTTGGTGAACAACAAAAAGAGTCACTTAATTATTTCGAAAAAATAAAAACCGCCCAACCTCGAATTGTCGAAGTGGGCGGGGCGTTCTAGTCTGGCAATGAGCCGTGTTCGAGAAGGTGGTAGTAGAGGTTGAGCAAGGTTTTTTCTGCACCGTACTCACTCTTTCTGACCTGAACGGCTTCGAACCCGGGAGGGCGAATATCTTCTCCTTGTCGACCGGTATGTCCGTCGATAAAGAGCATGGAAACTCTGTCTGGAGTGATGCCGTTGTGAGCTGCAATTCGCATTAGGTGTTCAGCGCCGAGAAGTCCGACGTTGACAACTAGCAGTTCAAGTTTCTCAATCTCCGCGGCTATTCGTGGCCACGGGGACGCGGACAGATCAACTTTTGGCGGGCATGTTTCGTTTCCACTTGGCCATAATTGAATCAGCTCATCTTGGAGGAGAAGGACTTCATTGTCTTCTAGTTTTTTCCAGCCGTTGATTTTTTGCTGGTGTACGAAACGGATGCCGGAGAGAACCCCTGCTATCATTCCTGCGCCTCAAGAAAGTTTCGGATTCCCTTTTTGGGGAACACTTAACATTAGCGAGAATCCCCGGTTTTGTCAACAATCCTTCGATAAACTCAGGATGAAAAAAACCGCCCAACTTCGAGTTGTCGAAGTGGGCGGGGGTGGTCTACTTTGTGACGTTGGGTTGTTCCCAAAGTTCGTGTCGAGATCCGTGGGATCGGTGATCACAAACCTGGAATTCGAAGTGTCTGTGTGTGAGGCCGATGTTCATCGGCAAGCCACTTCGAGCGAGGCGTACTTTCATTTCTTTTTCGGAAAAAGAAACGTCGAATCTGTCTTGGACTTTGTCGAAGAGATCTTGGGTGTCTTCGAAGCGACCGAAGGTTCCAAGCACACGATCAACTTGGCTCTTGAGAACATTGGAAATACTCTGCCGGAAAGACTCGAGTCCCCGACCGAAGGCTTTCTCAAGAAAGTCGATCATGAATTCGCTTGCCGTTAGTTCGAAGTGAAAGGTGAACTTGATGGTTGTTGCTTGTCCACTTTCGAGAACCACGGCTTGTTCGACTGTGTAGTCTTGCCAGATCTTGTGGGGGGCGTGTCCGTCGTGGAGAAAGAGTTCTTCCCAGGATCGTTTGATCAGCCACAGCCAGTCTCGGTCTCCTTGCAAGAAAACGTGGCTGCTGCGGTTTGATTCGGTCGAGCGAAGATCTTGAACCGTGTAAGCGATTGGGAACTTACAATCTTCTGCGTTGCTGTTGTTGATAACAGCATAAAAGTCAATGTTCCCCTGGGCCTTTATTTTTCTGACCCAATAACGTTCAAAGAAAAAGAGAGTGATCAGCGGGATTGAGACTAGTAACGCATGGAAGATTGAGTCGCTGAGAGAGTGGATGACTAGAAAAACCAGCCCAATGATGAGAATCGAGCGAAGGATGGATTGGTGATATGTCTGAAACAGATCAATCCTTCGTTTTTCTTTCACTAGTTGCAGGGCAGTTTCTCTGGACATGGAGTTCATGACAGTAACGTAGGTTGTTAATCAACATCCGAATCGGACAAATTAGATTAACTTATTCCCCCATTTTTGTCAAGGCCTTTAAATAAAAAAAACCGCCCAACCTCGAATTGTCGAAGTGGGCGGGCTTGATCAGGTGATCTTGATGGAAGCTCTTTGGGGCAGCATTCCCGCGGGTAGGCCGAGTGCGGCGAACCAGAGGATAACGCCGATCATCCAAACGAGCATGCCAGGCCAAGTTCCGTAGGTTGCTACGGCTGGCCAGGAGGCCAGGTAGAGCGCCAGTCCACCGATGGACATGATGCCCGTGAGGCTGTGGCGGAAGGATGCGATGGTTCCCCCCAGAACGAAGAGGATTGTGACGAGCGGCGCAAGCGGCTCGACCACGGTCTTGAGGATCAGGAAGAAGATGAAAATCGCGAATGCGATCCGGCCGAAAGCCTCGATTCTGTCTAGCATGTTGGCCTCCAAAGTCTTGCGTCTGGTTTTTCGAGGCTGTAGGCCCGAATGGCCAGAGATCCGTCTATGCCGGCCTCGTGGATTTTGTCTTGCACTTCACATGTCTGCAGGGCTGCTCTGATAGACATCCAGACATGGTCGTAGAGGTCGCTGGCGTTGTTGAACGTTGGAATGTTCAGGAAAACCTTGTCCATTTCTATTGCGAGAATGACCTGAAGCTTTTGCTTAAAGGCCGGGAACTGGTCACTGAAAATCAGCTTGAGATAGTCAGTGGAGTTCTGTTTTTCCGACAGGAAAAATCGGAAACCTAGGATGACCCTTGTGAGCCCCTCGATTCCCTCTAGCTGAACGTCTCTCTCGCTAGAGAGGTCTTGCCAGTCTTCCCCGAGAAAACCTGAGCCGTGGAGGTAGTGAGTCTCGTAGTTGGCTGTTCTGATTTTCCTCGGCAGGTTTTCCGACAGAAAGAGATAATATCCAGGAGACACTTCTTTCTCGTCGAATGGGGTGATCGCGTAGGCCACCGGGACGGCGTCGTAAATGATTTGGTGGAATTCGATGTTCTGGTGCTCGGCTTCGAGCCGGTGAATCTTTTTTTGTCGCCAGCCTAACCAGATGAAGAACAGCACGAGGACTATCGCACTCGCGGTGGCCGGAACAGAGTTCAAGTTCGTGAGTATCGCATAGACCAACGAAACGGCACACGCAACGACAAGCAGGAGGAGCAGAATGTGCCAGAACGGAAATTGAAAGATCTGCCTGTGCAAGTTGATCTGGTTTCTTTCTTTGATCAGTTCCAGCGCCCGCGATCGTGACATTGTCGTCATTGGGGTAACTTTGGTTGTTAATCAGCATCCGAATAGGACAATTCAGATTAACTTATTTTACTGGTTTTGTCAATGATTATTTCATGAAACAGAGAGCATGGATCATAGAACATAAATAAAGAGGCAAAGAAATAATTAAACAAAAAAAACAGACCGCGTAGAGACGCAAAATTTTGCGTCTCTACAATTCTAAAAAATGTAAGGCGAGATTATTTTTCGTAAATTTGTAACAAAATTAGTAATTCGTAAACCAAAAAAAACCGCCCAACCTCGAATCGTCGAAGTGGGCGGTCTCGGCAGTGGATCTGCCGGGGTTGTTGGGTTGGGACTAGAACGAGATGACGCCGTTGTGGCCTTGCATCATCACGGAGACCATGCTGTCTCGGAGGTTTGTTCCGCTGATGCACACGGACACGTAGAAGGGGTAGTCCATCTCGTCGCGGAGGCGCTGCTTGAACTCTTCCACCGTGCGGGAAGCGCGGAGAAGGCTCTTGGCCCTGGCCTTGAGCTCGATGTCCGTCATCCACCGCCAGTTGGTCGGATCGTAGATGCGCTGCTCTTCACGGACAATGGTCTCCAGGAAATCTTCGGGCATCTGCCGGAGGTTCTTCGCTCTGATGGCCGCATCGACGAGAAGAACGACGAAAACATCTTCCTGGAGAGGCTCACCAGTCTGGCGAGCCTCTTCGCGCTCAGAGAGAGCCCAGGCCGCGTCATCGTTGACCATGGCCGCTGCGTGGAGATCTTCGTCTGACAGGATCGTCCAGTCTTGCTTAGTCATAATGACCTCTCTTATCGTTGTTGTTGTTGTTGTTGTTGTTGGCAGGTTCTTCGTAACACAGTAAATTAGAATGATTTTCTAGTCTCCTGTGTTGGAAGAACAATATAAGTATAGCACATTTTAGTATAAATGTCAATGTGGGTGTTCTCTATTTGTCTAAATTTAGTAAAAAAACCGCCCAACCTCGAATCGTCGAAGTGGGCGGCGGCAGTGGAACTGCCGGGGTTTAGGAATGAATAGTTCCGTTCTCGAGGACGCTGTCGTAGATCCGACTCATGGTGCTGTGCCCGCCGCACTCGCACATCATGATTGCAGCGTCTTCGAATCCGCGGTCACGAATCACACCTTGCTTGCTCCGCATATTGCAGTCGCAGAAGACGAAGACGGCGCGATCGGGGGTAAGGCCATTCTCTGCGGCTAGCTCGATGACGCGCTCAGCGCCACGACTGCCGACGTAGAAGATGACCTTGTCGATGGTCGGCAGCTCTTTTTTCAGCTGATCCCAGAGGGATTCGACCTGAACACGGCACTCCGCGGGTCCTCCGCCGAATTGCTTCACGCCCCAGCGTTTTCCATTTTCGTTCTGGAGAAGGAGGACGCTGTTGTCGCCATTCTTCTTCCAGCCGTTTTCTCCAGGGGCAAAGGCATTGTAGGATACCATCGCTACTTTCACGAGATTGCTCAAGGTGGTTGATCTGTTCCCATTTGTGAAACATTTAACTATAGCAGCAAATGATTGATTTGTCAATATGTTTGTTATTTTTTGGTCTAAAATTAGCAAACAAAAAAAGCACTTATTAAGTACTTTTCTTGTTAATGGTGCCGCGGGCCGGAATCGAACCGGCACGGTTTATGCAACCACAGGATTTTAAGTCCTGCGTGTCTACCAGTTTCACCACCGCGGCAGATTAAGTTATAAATTGTGTTTTGGCATCGCCATGTACTTGAGTACCAACGAATAGTACATGGAGCGGGAGACGAGACTCGAACTCGCGACCTCAACCTTGGCAAGGTTGCGCTCTACCAACTAAGCTACTCCCGCAACTTATGAACATTATAACACATGCAAGTATAGACCATAATGTATTTTTTTTCAAGTAAAAAGCCCGCGAACTGGAGTGTCCAGTTCGCGGGGTTGAGGGTCTACATCTTCCGCAGGGTGTCCGCGGTTTCGTAGATCGTTCGGATGTCGACCGGGATGTCCTGGAGTTTCACCAAGGTGTCCTTCATGTAGTTCGGCATGTGGCCGTACTTCTCCATGAACGCCTTGGCGGCCTCGTAGTCGCCGGTCGCTTCGATGACCAGGATCTCACGGGCGAGCTCGATCAGGGCCGGCTGATATTTCTCGAAGACGACGGAATAGTGGCCCGTCTCGGGGTTGAAGACGAAGGCTCCGAGCTCCGTCAGGTAGTTGTACATCATGATGGCGGACTTGCCGTGAGCCTCTTCGATGCCGAAGCGGACGCCTCGGAAGAGTCCGGCCAGGGATGTCACGGCGGCGGTCTTCTGTCTCTCGGGGGCATAGAAGCCCTCGCTGATCAGGAAGTTGACAGCCCAAAAGCCGAGGGTGTCGGCCTTGAGTTCTTCGATTGGCGGGTAGAGCTCTTTGAGGGCCTTCCCGACCGTGGTTTCCTTGCCAGCCAGCATGATCTTGCCCGGGCCGATGCCGTGCATGAGCTCGTGCAAGAGGGCGTGCGAGAAGTAGCTGACCCAATCGACGAAGCCGCGCAGCTCCGGGGTCAGGATGATCTGAGAGATCGGATAGAGGGAGTACTTGAACTTCCCCTCCATGTGGGGGCGGAGCAGGACTTTCTTGGAGCCGACCTTCTCTCGAACGTCTTCGTCGTTCGGCAAGTTGAAGGCGCTCGTCTTGATGCCGGAGTTGGTGTCACCCGTGGCAAGCACCACGTCGACGGCGAAGATCGGCGAGCCGCTGCTCCTCGTGTAGCCTCGATACTTCTGATCGAGTGGGATGGCGGTGTCCATCTTGTTCAGGTAGGCCTTGATCTTGCTGAGCTCCGCGCTCAGAGCTAGGTCGTTGATGCAGATAAAGGCTTCGAAGGCGCCCTTCATGCCGAGGAGTCGGTCTTTGTAGACCTCGTACGGTCCGATGGTCACGTCAAAGCGTGATCCCTCGATTCGGACCCAGTCGGCGTCGGACTCCTGGTACTTGTTCGTCTCGAAGGCTTCGGCTCGGGAGAGCAGGAACTTGATGAGGCTGGAGCTGTCTGCGTACTTGGCCGCTTCTCGTAGATGGGCGGCGGCTTCGGCCAGCTTTGCTTTGTACGCGACGGAGAACGGGATTGGCTCGAGTTCGCCGTTGGGGTCGTAGCGCAGGATCGTGTAGACGTCTTCGAATTGCGCTTTGACGACGGGATCCTTCTGGGCCTCGATGACGGCGGTGACAGCTTCTTTCGTTGCGTCTCCGGGGTAGTAGTTAGCGCCGCGGGGCCCTTCGACGTTGCCGATGAAGGGGGCGAAGTCCTTGAGGAAGTTGCTGGTACTGTAGTAGATCGTCAGCAATCGATGGAAGTTCGCGTCCCACTCGTTCAGCGGACCGTCCCACTCGTCGTAGTACTTTCTCCACTCCAGGCCGTCGGGCGACAGCTGCATCCAGTAGATCTCGTCAACCACGTCTGCGGCTAGCACCATGTAGTGCAGGAACTTCAGATCCTTTTCGGACAGGCCGTCCAGGGAAACCTTGACCACGTGGTCATGGAATTGGGCGTTCAGTCCTTGCAGGGTCTCGAGGCTGGGCATGTTCGGTAGGGCTTGGTAGCCGCTTGGCAGAACTGCGGAGATGATCGGCGCGGGGGCGGGTTCGACTTGATCGAGCTTCTCGGGCTGGACGATCAGGGGCGAAACCGGGATGGGCGGAGCTTCGGGCGCGGTCTGGCAGGCGGCGAGTGTCAGGGCCAGAAGCCCAAACAGGTACAGATGAAATGAGCGACTCATGGATCCTCCTTGCCTCGGTGAGGCATGATGGGGAAACTTCCCCTGTCACTGTACTTGCACATGCTTGTACAGATTCGTGAAAGTTTACCACATTGCTTAATAATGTCAATCAAAAAAACAGCTTTTTAGAGCCGTCTTTTTAGTCTGCCTGAGGTATAATCGCAGTCACATATTTCTCGTAGCCTCGAAATGACAGTGAGCGTTTTAGGAATTGTCTTTGGGAGTTGAACGCGCCTCGGCGCGATCCTACATTTTTTGCTTGTTTCTTTGTTTGCTTAGCACATAATAAGCCAATCCTCCAAAGGCAACTGTCACATTTAAACTTTTCTTTATCCCCTTCATTGGTAATTCAACAAGTTTGTCACATTGCTTGGCCACTCCAGGAGAAATGCCTGTAACTTCATTTCCTAGAATAATACAAACTTTCTTGGCAGGCTTCCATTGGCGGTAATCCACACTTTGTCCACGCCTCTCTTCTAGCCCAATTATCTCAAATCCTTCTGCTTTTAATTTCTTGATTGTTGGAGCCATAGATTTAATATGCTCCCAATTTACTGTGTGATCTGCACCTAATGCTGTCTTGGCTAATTGGATTGGTTTGATATCTGGCGTGGCTGTATAACCAGCTAAGTACAATTTTTCTGCACCAATTGCGTCGCAAGTACGAAAAATAGCACCAACATTGTAGAGACTACGAATGCGATTTGCGATAACAATTATCTTTGTCTTTTCTGGCATAAGCTGATAAAATGAAAAAATAGGAACAAGCAAGTTAGCAAGAAAGTTATAAGAAAAAGGATCGTCTGGTGTAAACTTTTTTGAAAATTTACTTATTACTTTCTTGCTAACTTGCTTATAACTTATTCTAATATGATCGAAGAAAATAATCAACGGTTGGTTTCTCCAGAGGAAGAATCCCCGGATCAAGGATTTGAGACAACTTTGCGTCCCCAAAGTCTGAGTGAATTTGTGGGACAAGATCAGATCAAGGATAATCTGGAAATTTTCATGGAGGCTGCGAAGCGCAGGAACGAACCGATTGAGCACGCTCTTTTGTACGGACCTCCTGGATTAGGAAAAACCACTTTAGCACATATTATTGCAAAAGAAATGGGCGCGAACATGAAAGTTACGACTGGACCAGCGATTGAAAAAGCGGGAGATCTGGCAGCCCTTTTAACAAACCTAGAACCTGGTGACGTCTTATTCATTGACGAGATCCATAGATTAAATCGTGTGGTCGAAGAGATTCTATATTCTGCAATGGAAGATTATGTTCTAGATATTATTATCGGCAAGGGGCCCTCAGCCAAAACCCTCCGAATTGATTTGCCAAAGTTTACATTGCTTGGTGCTACAACCAAAATTTCAAAATTATCCTCCCCTCTTCGCGATAGATTTGGCAACACATATCGATTAGATTTTTACGAAGATGATCACATCCAAAAAATTGTAAAACGATCAGCAGATATTTTGAATGTTACGATTGATGAAGGTTGTTCTCTAGAAGTTGCCAAGCGCGCACGCCAAACTCCTAGAATCGCCAATCGATTATTAAAAAGAGTTCGTGATTTTGCAGAAGTAAAAAACAGTGGAAATATTAGCTCGGCAATTGTTAATGAAACCTTGAAAATGCTCGGCGTTGATGAACTTGGTCTGGATCAAGTGGACAGAAAAATTCTACAAATTATTATTGAAAAGTTTTCTGGCGGGCCGGTTGGTTTAAATACAATTGCAGCGGCGACCTCGGAAGAGATGGAGGCCATTGAAGATGTTTATGAACCTTTTTTATTACAACTTGGCTTTGTGAACAGAACAAATCGTGGTAGAATTATTACAGATGAAGCTTATAAACATTTAGGGTTAACAAAAAAAGAAAATCTTTTATAGCGTATGGAGATTTCATTGTCGGTTTTTCTATTATTGTATTTAGTTTATATTGTAATTTTTTTGTTCTTTAGTTTTTTTAATCTGTTTCACATGGTTCGATACGGATTTGTAAGTGTTGGAGCTTGGGTTGTAACGGTTGGTTATATTGTGATTACTCTCCTCGGACTTTTTGTTTCTTATTATTATATTGCTCAAATTGATTGGAACGAAACCTTTCAAATACTTGGTTCAACTAACAATATTTATAACTAAGTTAATTTACTTTTAACCTGTTATGTATAGTCGAAGAAATTTTCCAAATCAAAAACCGAATGAACATGTTTTAATGTTTCTTCGTCGTCATTGGATTTCTGTTGTGAAAATTGTTCTTATTAATTTATCCATGGCTGTTATGCCGATGATTTTTTACATCGGGGTTGCAGGTTATACAGATTTTTTGGAAGTAGAAGCTTATCTAGCTTTGTTTGTTTTGTTGGTTAGTGCTTTTTACTTGTTTATTATATTATTTGCCTTTGCAAACTTTGTTGATTATTATCTTGACGTCTGGATTGTTACAAATCAACGAGTTATTAATATCGAACAAAAGGGTTTGTTTTCTCGTGAAGTTTCAGAAAAAGAATTGGGCATGATGCAAGACATTACGTCTGATGTAGAGGGGTTCTGGGCTACAGTTTTGAATTATGGGAATGTACATATTCAGACAGCAGCAGAGACAGAAAGGTTTATTTTCAAACAAGTTCCTTTTGCAGATGAAGTAGCCAGAAGAATTAGTAATTTAGTTTCTGAATATAGAAAGTTAAACAAAGACATTGAAGCTGATAGATAAAATTTGAATAAAGAAAAAATAGGGTCTGGCCCTATTTTTTTGTTTTGATTTTTGTTTTGATGAATGAACATGGCGTACTAATCCTGAGCGTTCAAGTGAGCAGACTTTGTGTGTATTATCTTGCTCTATGGCTCATCAATTTTTCCGCCCACCACAAGTGTCAGCTTTTGCTAACCACTCTAGTCGATTGAAAAATCGTGGAAAAACCCTCAAAGGTTTTTTATATTTTAATTTGTATTGTTTGGTTTATTTTGGGCACCCGACATTGAAAGTTTTTCGATCGGTGAATTCGGATTTTTTACCATTGTTCCAACGATTTGTTGGACTAAGGTAACCCACCACTCTCGAATAAACTTCACATTTCTGGCGCTCTAGTTTTTGTGCAGCCATATGGTTATTAGGGTTAAAGTTAAATGGATAAAGTATAATGTTGACTGGGGACGATGGGATTGACGAAGTCAATCGGGATTCCCTGGCTAAAGCAAGGGGCAAGATGTTGTCTTGTTTTACTCGTCTTGCTTATCTCGCTTGTTTTACTTGTTTAATATATTTCTTCTAGTAACACTTTTGTATAGTAGTATTTGATGATCTGATCGTAGGTCCAGTTGTCTTTTCTGACATGTGCACGTGCATCAGTTGCGTCGATGCCTACACCGTGTCCCCAGAGCTCTAGATCCGCCGTATATGGCGTAGGAACAGAGATTAGATATGGAACATTAGATCCCCAAACTTCTTGGAAACTACGCGTTCTGCCGTCGCTGTGAGAAAAGTAGGCTGCTACGATAATTTCATTATCATAAGTTACTACTTGGCCGGCTGTTTCACGAACAGCCTGTTCTAGTTTTGGCATGATGACTCGGACAACTTGTCCTTTGTAAACTTGGTCGTAGTATGAGTCTACGTCAAAGAACTCTTTGGCGTGTTTTCTCCCTGATTCATGATGATACAGGGCGTAAGTTCTAGCAGCCACTGACATTGCTTTTAAATATTCCAGGGGATCAGAGTTAGAAGTCTCCTTGATGCCCATGACATATTCTTCTAGTGGCAAAATTTCGATTAACCAAGTTCGATCTTTGTAATCATTGTGTCTAATCTCTAGATCACCAATAAAATCGTTATAGTTAATGCTCAGATTCCAAGACGGTCTATCTTCTAGACTAGTGACTGTAAACAGTCCATCATTGAAATTACTAATTTTCAAATAGCTATTGGATCGAATAGTTTTGTCGATGAAGTCAAAAGCATATTCGCCTTTGCTATTGATGTAAAAGAAAGTGACAACTTGGTTAGCTGGTACAGAGGCTAACAGTGTGTCAGTGGCATCATAGACCTGCCAAGCTTTCGTATTTGTGATAGAGATTGATTCTTCTGTGTGGAAAAGACCAACTCTCATATCAGGTCCTTGTTCGGGTAGCCCGAACGATATTTTGCATGTTTCATTGTCTACCGCGCCTATAGCGCTAGCAATGGTTAGATTGAGACTACACACAGAGGCGGCAGCTTGTGTGTCAGTTGGCGCCGTGGTGGCGGGCATTGTTGTAGTAGGGGCTACAGCTTTGACCACTTGCACAGCGGAAGGATCCTCGACCACGTTCATGGCAACAGTGACCTGGGTTCCTTTAATTAAAATGTTGTTATTGACCAGCAAAAATTCCCCCGTGTACTTATTTAAATTTGTTGGTGCTTGTAATGCGAACTTGAAACTTCCAATCTCTCCTGGTGCAACTGTTTCTTCCTGAAGTTGAGCTGGTAGATAAGCATCTGGCCAGAACTCATGTCGAAATTTAAGAGCGGTGGTCGAAGACTTTAGAAATACATCTTCTTTTGTCCAAGTTGAGGTACCTGTATTTGTATAGCTCAGTGTAAAAGTGAAGCCATTCTCTGGTTTGATGTTGACTGAGGTGTGACTCTGACTAGCCAGCGTAGCTGCGTTCGTTACTTCAGATGCATAAGCAGCTTTTACGGCCAAGTGGTTAGTTGGCTCCTGCATAAAGAAGTTTGATTCAATTACTCGGAGACCCATTGATAACCCAATGACGATCAAGAAGGCAAACATGACATTTAGACCAGTGCTGAATAACCCATCCTCTTTTAACTTGTCTAGAACCAAAGATTCAGCTGATTTAGCTTTTAGGTTCCCGCAATAAGAGATTGATTTAACAGATGTTTGCATACTTGTGTAATTTTGGCATAAAGAAAAGAGCGCCCGTAAAAACGGCACACTCTTCTCACTGAGTTACATATGTATTATAGCAAAGAATTTCTGTTTTGTCAATAGCTATTTTTGCAATTTTACTTTTATTTTGTCAATTAGTTGGTGGAAGTCGTCAACATTATGTTTAAAATCATATTTGTCTGAATCGGCAATTAGAACTGGACATGTTTCAAATGATTGATGCCACTCGTCGTAAATATTTCCAAGATCTTCAATATATTTTGGGTCAACATTCTTATCAAGGTCTCTCCCCCGCCGCTGGATGTTCCTCATACATCTTTCTGTTGAGGACTTTATGTAGATAATCATGTCTGGCGGTGCAATTGTTTTTATTAAGTTGTTATAGAGGTGATTATAAGTATGCCAATCAGTTTCTGAGAGATGACCAGTTTGATATAAGTTTTTTACAAAGACTTCCGCTCCCTCATAGATACATCTGTCTTGAACGATGTTGGTGTTTCTATTAAGAATTTCAATATGACTCATTAATCTATGAGAAAGAAAGGACGTTTCTGTATGAAAGGCCCACTTCCTCATATCCTCGTAAAACAATTCTAGATAAGGGTTAGCCTGAAAAGGCTCATCAAAGAGTTCCCATCCTAGATGAGAGGAAAGAAGTTTGGCTAGATTTGATTTACCGGCGCCGATGTTGCCGGCTATGGCGATGAAGTTTGGCATAGAGTAGAAATTGACAGAAAGCAAATAATGTGCTATACTATTTAGTTGTTTTCGAACGACAGAAACATCTTTGAGGCTTTCGATGAAGACGGTTAGTGATACGTTCAAGGCAGAGGTCCGGCGTGTTTGGGGAAACACCCTCAAATTGGACCTGGCGTGCCGTGAGGAGTTGATTCGGCAGGGAGAAGATGGAGACGAGCATCTGGATGATTTGATTGGCATCATGGTTGCTCAGCTCGCTCAGTCTACTCCGGAGAAGCTTATTGCGCTTTTTGAAGAGGACATCCTCAACGATCACGACTAGTAGCCATCTCTGGCTACGTAAAGAAGGTTGGTAACGATCTTCTTGGGGCCGGTTGCTACAGCGCGACCGGTCCTTTTTATTTTAAATTACTTTTTTTATTTCATTAAGCAATACTTCAAACTTTTTATAACCAGAAGCTTCATTAAAATGTCCAGCTCCCTTTATGATAATTGGCGCTATTTCAAGGCTCTTTGCAAGATTCTCAGCAGAGCTTATTGGCACATAAGGATCATTATCAGAATGATAAACAAAAAAGTTTTTGCAGTTTTGTTTTATGGTTGGCCAGTCAAAGGTTCTATTTACAAAAGTTTTATTTATTTCATCAAAGTCCGGATTGCCTAGAGCTTCAAGAAAGCCAGACACAAAGAAGCTGGCCTTGATGGGTGTGTTTAGTTTTTCAAGAAGAGACAAGATAAAAGCTGGCCCCAAACTGTGACCAACAAAAATTGTATCTTTGTTTATGTTTTCTGTATACTTTTCAAAAACTTTCTCCCAGTTTTTTAAAGTTTGATCTGCTGGAGTTGGAAATTTTGGAACAAAAACACTGCAGTTTAATTTTTCTAGTTCACTCTTTAGCCAAGGAATCCAATTCTCATCTGGATTTCCATAAGCTCCATGAATTATGAAAACATTTGTCATACTTTTTAGAGACAGAAACGGATTAAGAACTTGGATGAACTTCTGTATATTCAGGCAGGTCTACAATTGAAATATCCTTTGGTGAAATGTTTTCTGTGTGTTGTTTGTCGTGGTTAAAAGAGGAAAATAAAAAACCTACAGCCTTTTGAAGTGTTGGATCTTTGGCGAAAGGATTTCTTGCGTATTCTTCGTATGTTGCATATGGAGGGGTGTCTTTTTGAAGTGCAGCTCTTTTTATAAGCGCACACTTGGGAGAGCTTTTTTCATTGGCAAAGAGTTTCCAATGTTCTTCAAAAAAGTTTAACATTTCAATTTTTTCGGCTGCCGTTATGTTTGGATGAGCCTTTCTGTTTTTTATATCTTCCTCGGAGCTAGCCATTAATTTTTCACAAAGCAGCAGAATATTATTCTTGGCAGCATTGTAATCTCGTTTGTAAAAGGCTTTTTTGTCGTAGGGTTCTCTGTTTGGCATATGCAATCCTTCTGAAGTGAATTGGGCAAACCACTCTGGTGAAGCAACGCCATAACGATAGACAAAATCTGTTTCATCGGTTATGGAAATTTTACCTTTACAATTCAAATCTCCCCATCCCAAAATTCTAGGCTCACCAGCGGGAGTACAAATTTCTCGTATACGTTCTAGCTTTTCCCAGTCCCAGTCTCGCTTGTCTAGATCCAATCCATTCTCTCGAACGGATTCCTCAAATGAACCATTAAAGGCGTGAAAGTAGTAACCTTCTTTGTAGAACTTTTGAGCTAGGTATTGATAAATTTTTTCGTCGGCTGTGGTGTCTGATTCTTCAAGACCGAGCTTTTCTTTTACTTGGCTTATTATAAATTGAATTTTTTTACCTTCAAATTCCAGGTCGCCTCTTGGGTTTTCTTCTAATTTAGAGATTGTCTGAAGTTCGTCCAAATAGGCCTCTAAGTCTGTGGTTTCAGGAAATAAAATTAGATATTCTATTATTTCACCAACAACCTTTTCTCTGTTTTTTTCTGGAAATTCGCGAATTTTATTTAGGGTGGCTGGAGAGTTTAATAAAACTGACATTCGTTCTGATGTTGGAAGGTCTTCTAGATTTGGTGGAGCGACAACATTGGATTGTTCTACTCTTTCGTCGGGCTTGCGTTCGCTCTTGTTTAATTTTTCGTGCTTAGACATATTTTATAATAAATTTTTCTTCTTCTAGTGCCACGAGCTCGATTTCTTCTTTGAAGTTCTTTAAGCTTTCTAATTTCTCAGCTCTCTCTTTTGAATAATGACAAATAGACTTGATTGGTAAAATATTTAGTCCTTCATTATAAGTGTCGTAGTCTTCTGTGTAATAATATTTCGACAAAATATAAACGCCGGCTGATGAGCCTGCGATTGTTTTGTTTTGGAATAATTCTTTTAAGTTTTGAATTGGCGCAAATGCGTTTTGTATCTTTGGAGTGTCTCCACCGTGCAAGTAAATAACGGTCGCCTCTTTGATTTGTCGAGTCAGAGTTTCTGCGTCTGCACTAGCCATAACAAAAGTTATATTTTTATCACTAGAACCTTCTAGAAAGTTTACTTTTAGACTTTCAAAAACCTCTTCCCAGACTTCTGGCATTTTTGCATGAACAGAAATAAGGAGGTTGATTGGTTCGTCGAGGTCTTTTAGGATTTCAATAAAAAAATCACGGTTTGATTGTGATTTTACTCTAGTGGCTCCTCCGTGGAGAATGTATTTTGTCATATGGTTATATTTTAACATACATGGGATTTAAATAAACTTCGTCTTGACAAAATATAGTATTTATAGTAACTTATTGAGTTCGGTTTCTCTCAAACAATACATGCAAGGGAGAGGAGAAATGAAGACGAGTAGTGAAGACTTCAAAGCCCAGGTTCGAGAGAAGTGGGGACTTCCCCTTGAACTTGGGAAGGTCTGTTTGAGCGAGCTTTTCAGCTTTGGCGATGAGGGGCACCACAAGATTACGATGGCTGCCTTGGCTATCGGCATTCTGATTGGTGGGACCCTGGAGGGAGCTTCGGAGACGTTCATTCATCGATTTGAAGAGGAGATCCTTCCTTACTACGCCTAGACCTAGAGTTCTCTACAGGCGGTCCGCAGCAACTGCGACCGCCTGTTTTTTATTGACAATAAGGCTGCTTAATAATAAGGTAAAGAAGTGGACAGGCTCTTTGATAAACTACCCCAAGATGGGAGGTTGCTATGGTCGATGACGCTAAAACACCAAGCGGTGGTTCTCCGATCGGAAGAAGACCTGGGTTACCAGCTATTCCATCTTTAGGCTCTCCGGAGCGTCGCGTTACTGGCTTGCCAATTTCACGGGACGCGGCTATTGAGGTCGCATCCCAGATGGGGTTGGAGTTCGTCGAGATCGATGTGACGGAGGAGGGTGCTCCTCAAACGGATGTTCTGCGACAAGTTCCTCGTGATGTCGCGGAGCAGTTCAACTTCATTCCTCTTCGGAAGAAAGAAAACGGAACTGTCGTTATTGCAGTCCCTAATCCGAAAGATCCTCTTGCCATGGAAGCAGAGCAAGCTGTTCGGTTCCGGTTGGGTCGTGCAGTGGAGATAGTGGTTGCAGAGCAAGTCGCGATTACTCAGGCGATTGAGGACAACTACGGTTTCCTTGATGCCCAGACAGCCATGAAGCAGTTTGGGACGGCTCGGGTATCGGTTCTTGGTTCAGATCTCGAGACGGTAGACGAGGCTTCGTTAGAAGAGGCTGGTCAGAAATCAGAGATCATCGACTTTGTTGATGGTCAGCTCTTGCCAAACGCAGTTTTGAGAAGAGCTTCAGACATTCACTTCGAGCCAGAAGAAAAGGGCTGTCGAGTGCGGTTCCGGATTGATGGTAGATTGCAGACCATTGTTACGGTGCCACTTCGTATGCGCAATGCCGTTGTTAGCCGGATCAAGATTCTGGCGCAGCTCGACATTACGGAACGACGGGCCCCTCAGGATGGTCGCATCCGCATTCGTATGCAGGATGGCCGAGAGGTCGACTTCCGAGTTTCGATTCTTCCCTCCATGCATGGCGAAAAAGTCGTGCTTCGAGTGCTTGATCAATCGACGAACAGCCTTACCTTGAATGATCTTGGTTTTTCTTCGGAAGAACTGGAGGTCGTTCTCGCCGCAATCAGAAATCCCTGGGGAATTGTTCTCTTAACAGGCCCGACGGGTTCTGGGAAGACAACGACCCTGGCGGCGGCCTTGGCAGAGATCAATGACGAAAGAGACAACATCGTCACGATCGAGAATCCTATTGAGATTCCTATTCCAGGGATTACTCAAACGGCAGTTGATCGATCTGGAGGTCTCACGTTTGCGAACGCTCTTCGAGCCTTTCTGCGAATGGATCCAGATGTCATCATGCTTGGTGAGATTCGTGACTACGAGACAGCCGAGATTGCCGTCAAGGCAGCTGCCACTGGTCACCTCTTGCTTTCGACTCTTCACGCCAACGATGCCCCGTCGACCATTTCTCGGTTGACTGGCATGGGGCTTGAGCCGGCATTGTTGGCACAGATGATGACGCTTGTCATCTCTCAGCGACTTGTGCGTCGTGTGTGCACCAAGTGCACGAAAGAACCAGATCCGACTTCGCCCGAAGCTTTGCAGCAGTTGGGCTTTGAGCTTTCAGAGATTGCTGGTGTGAAGCGTATTCTCGCCGGTGAAACAACTGTCGAAGAAGTCTTACGCGTGACTAGAGAACACTAACGCGTATACTCGCTCGGGTCCAAGACCTGTGGCGAGTTTTTTTATAGATAAAAACCGCCGCAACCAGTTGCTGGTTACGGCGATGAGATCACTTTTCGTTGAGAGAGATGGTTCCTTCCCCGACGTGGGGGATGAAGAACTTGAAACGGCCCGGATTCCTTTTGTCTTCTTCCAGTTTTCGAGAGGAATCGAAGCCCGCATGAAAAGGCCCTTCACAGTCTTTCCATTCTCGCTTGAGTTCGCCCTCTTCAAAACGGAAGTCCCTGGCTTGTTGGACTTCATTGTAGGTGACCCTGCCGGGGCTGAACTCAATCAGTTTACCTCGGAGGGAGGTCGATCCTCCTCCGATGTTTTCAAGGACGTCGACCCTGGCTGTGCCTGCTTCGATGGCCTTGTCGAATCTCTCTTGCAGGTCTCTTTGCTCAAAGAAGCTCATGCTCCTACCTGAGGTGGTTAACCGGACAGATTATATTATCACAAGAGCTATTTTTTGTCAATACAAAAATCACCGCAACCAGTTGCTGGTCGCGGCGATGATCTTTCTTACTTCAGGAAGATGGTTCCTTTTCCTAGAAAGGGGACGGTGAACGTGAATCCCTGGCAGAACCCGTCTTGCTCAAACATGTCACGTTCAGGGAAGGTATAGGCCATTTCGGGTAAGTAGTCTGTCCAGGGATTCCCTATTTTTATCTGCGGGAATGGTTGGCGTTGGGTGTTAGCCATGGTTACTCGGCCTGGCTGGAAAGACGTGAGCTTACCTCTGTACAAAAAGACGCCGCCGCCTATTTCATTGGTGATAAGTCTCGCTGTCCCTTTTCTGATGGCTTTCAGAATCCGTTCTTCGATTTCTTCGAATCTAAAATACTTCACAAGGCTACCTGAGGTAGTTAACCGGACAAATTAGATTATCAATTGCGTTGTTTTTTGTCAATACAAAAAAGAAACTCAGCCAGAGGCTGAGCCCTACCTATCGGCAGGCAGTCGCCCTTTGGCGGGAACTTAGATTTTTCAAAATAAAAAAGAACCAACTTTCGTTGCTTCTAAATATTAATTTTTTATTGTTAGAGTGTTGCCCTTCTTCATTAAAATTACGAAGGACAGTCTTCGTTGTAATGTTATGGCTGTGCCAGTCGAAGCTTTATCGAAGACTGGTGGACCCGAGGAGACTCGAACTCCTGACCTCCGCACTGCCAGCGCGGCGCTCTACCAACTAAGCTACGGGCCCCTTCTTCGCTTTTGCAAGAAAAGCTTCGAAGGGCAGGCCCTACTCTTTAGTTAGGGAACACTCTTCAAAGCTTTTTATGTTTGATGGCCGCGCCATTCGAAGCTATCGTGTCTAGTAGAAAGTTTAAAGTAAAAATTGAGCGTAGAATGGTGGGCACAGAAGGACTCGAACCTTCGACCAAAAGCTTAAGAGGCTTCTGCTCTACCAACTGAGCTATGTGCCCGTAATAATATTCACAAAATTATACTACCCTATTTTGATGGAAATTTCAAGAGCTGTGATTATTTTACTTCTCTAACAATGCAAAGAGGAGTTTGTTCGTTTGTTTGTCCAAGTGGGTTATCTTTGAAAACAGCTTTACAGAAATCATCCGAAAGATCCTTCTTTGACTTGCCAAGAATTTCTGCCCCAAGATCGTTTGCATCAATAATGACAACTTCGTTGCCAAGCTTTTCTTTTATTTCTCTAGCTACTTGATGTGGCTTGGCTGGGCCAAGTTTTGCATATTTGTTGTAAGGCGGCAATGTGTAATCACAGGGACCATCAATTGCATTTACATTCTTTCCAACCGCTTTGTAAAATACGCCACGAATTCCAAATGGTTTTGTAACGGCTGATAACGCTGCAGCGAATAAAATTCTCCAGGCGCCCGCTTCTTCAATTGCCAATTGCATTGTCCAGGGACTTTTCAAGCCAATTCCGTAAGGAGAGTTATGAACAAATTTAATTAGAAAGTTTGCTAGCTTGCCAGCTTTTATTTCTGAAATTGGGAAAGCTCTTCCCTGAGAAATAGCTACAATTTTTTCGCTAATAAAAATAAGGTCGTCTTTTTTTAGATAGGGTTTTACATACTTCTCAACTACTGTCTCGATGTTATCATCTTTGCTGATGATGTGAGACCTAATTGGCAAGCGAGCATAAACCTTATCTTCGACCTTGATTTCTAATTTTTTATTTTCGTTTGGTTGAAAATCCATTGTTCCAAAGTTTAATATGGTGCAGCCGGAGGGACTCGAACCCCCAGTCCTCTGGTCCGAAGCCAGATGCATTATCCAATTATGCTACGACTGCAGATAGTTTTCTCGAATAAGAATATCTCTTATTTGTTGTTTTAGCAAGCGTACCCTTACCCCATAACCCATTATTCATTTCCCTTATTCCTATTTCCATTCTTCAAGATCGAGAGCTGTTCGAGCAGCCTCTTCTTGAGCTTCTTGTTTGCTAGAACCTGTGCCAACTGCGATTTGCTCATTTTTGAGATAAGCCGCAACTTCAAACACTTTGTTATGATCAGGTCCCTCTTCTTTTAATACTTTGTATGACGGTGTAATTCCTGTTTTTTCTTGAGCAATTTCCTGGAAGTTACTCTTTGGATCAAGGTAAAGTTTTTTCTCTAAAATCTCGGGTAGTTCAACTAGGAAAAAGTCTTCAATAAATTTCTTTGAAGCATCCCAACCTTGATCAAGGTAGATGGCTCCAATGATTGCCTCAATAGCGTTGGCCAAAATGTATTGTCGAGCTTTGCCTGTATCTTTGGCTTCACCTCTACTTAGATAAAGCTGCTCCTCTACATTTAATTTTTGTCCAACCTTGGCTAACATTTTTGAATTTACTAGACTAGCTCGCCAATTGGTAAGCTCCCCTTCTGGATTGGGATAGTTCAAAAAAATATTTTCTGTAACAACTAACTCCAGAACAGCATCACCTAGAAATTCTAATCGTTCATTTTGATCTAGTTCAAATTTTGGATGTTCATTTAGATATGAACGATGAACCATAGCTGTTTTTAGAAGATCTTTGTTCTTGAAAGTAACGCCAATTGTTTTTTCTAGCTTGGCAATGTTTTTTTCCATACTTGTAAGACAGAAAACAGGAACCAGTCAACACTTTCGTGTTTACTAATTCCTAGTTTCTGTACAAAATAACTATTTTTTTTCGTTGGTTTCTTTTTCAGCTTCGCTTGGAGCTTTATTTTCTTTGTCTTCTGTTTTGTCTACAGGTCCAACATCATTAAAGATTGAACCAAGAACTCCATTAATGAAATTCCCAGAAGATTCACCTCCAAAAGCTTTTCCAATTTCAATGGCTTCGTTAATAGCAACTTTCGCTGGAATATCTTTATCAAGCATTAATTCATAAATACCAACTCGCAAAATATTTCGGTCAGTATTTGTGATTTGCTCGATTGGCCATTGAGGTGCATATTTTTTTATATGTCCATCAATCTCATCAAGATTATCAACCACTCCCTTTACTACTTTTTCTGTAAAGCTGTGGTCATTGTATTCGGGCGCAAAGGCTTTAAAATTATATTTAATAATTTCATCAAGTTGTTTTTTTTCTTTACCTTTGAAGTCCCATTCAAACAATGTTTGAAGAGCAATTGTACGCGCTAGGTGTCGATTTGACATAAGGAACAAAAGAACATTAGTAGATTAGTTGAAGCTATATAATAATATGAAACGTAGCATTTGTCAATTGCCTGCTACTATTATAGACTACCATATTTTTTGTTTAACATCAATCTTTAATCATGGCGTTTTTTTGCACAAAAAGAGATTAAATAATTTATAGAGAGGTAAATATTTATGAATTTTTCTGATTGACCATTTGACCATATTTTGCTACACTTGAACAGTTAAATATATGCCATTTAAGAGATTTTCAATACAATTTTTGGCCCATTTATTGCGATGGTCTTCTGGTGGAATGAAGTTCCTTTTTGGGAAATTAGGCTTTTTAGGAAAAAGCTTTCGTTTTGTAAAACAAGGCTTTTTTATGGGTATTGTCTTTCCTTTGTACAAGGTTGGTTATCATTTTAAGTACAAAATTTTGAATATATATGCACCGGCGAAAAGCAAGGTGTTTTATATTTTAAACAAAAGCTATTTGATTCATGTTGTGGTCGTTATTATTGCTTTTGTGATTTTTGCTAATAATATTAATGCTCAGGAATTAAGACAAGATTCTTTTGGCGAGCAAACTGTCGTTTATTCAATTATTACCAAAGAAGAATATGAGGAGTTAACAGAAGTTACCTTGGTAGAGACGGGCGTTTCGCAAGTTTTGAGTTACCTCGATCAATCTGGATCTATGAGTGCTCAGGATTCGGCCGTTGGCGCATTCCCAACAGAGGAACAAATGTTAACAGACCTTTCGACTGTAACGGAGGGTGGGATGGCTATTTCCAAACCAAATATTATTCAACCAATTACTCAGGAGGAGGCAGCTCAATTTGTTCAGGAAGAAACAAAGAGATATGGTCTGACAGATTATGTGGTTCAATCAGGAGATACAATCTCAACCATTGCTCAAAAATTTAATATTAGTGTTAATACAATTTTGTGGCAAAACAGTTTAGGGTCAAATGGCTTTATTAAGCCGGGACAAACATTAGAGATTTTGCCAACGTCCGGCGTGTCACATAAAGTAAAAAGTGGAGACACTGTTCTGGCCCTAGCCAAGAAATATGGAATTGAATCTGACAAGATTGTTGAATATAATAATTTGACTGATGTGGGTGATATAAAAATTAGTCAGCAGTTGATTATGCCTGGTGGGAAAATCACTGCACCAAGCAGGCGGGCTACTACATCAAGAACGGTGGTTAACGTAGCTCCAGTTACAAAGTTGTTCAAGAACTCCCCTGCTCCAACAGATACTGGCGGCACACTTTTCTGGCCAGCTGGTGTGAGACGAATTTCTCAATATTATAATTGGCGTCATAAAGGTTTAGATATTGCTGGTCCTACAGGCACACCTCTTTATTCATCTGATCCTGGTGTGGTTGAGTTTTCTGGCTGGTTAAATGGGTATGGGTATAACGTGTTAGTAAATCATCAGAACGGTATCAAGACTAGATACGCCCATGCTAGCAAGTTGTTTGTTTCTAAGGGCGAATACGTGACTAGAGGACAAACTTTAGCGGCCATGGGATCAACTGGCTGGTCAACTGGACCGCATATCCATTACGAGGTGATTGTAAATGGTGTAAAGAAAAATCCATTGTCTTATATAAAATAATGTTTCAAAAAGAGGCTCGCTATTGGCGGGTCTCTTTTAGTTTTTAGCTCTATACTGTAACGCCTCTGCAATATAGCTACTCTGTATATTTTGCGAGTTACTCAAGTCAGCAATTGTCCTAGCCACTTTCAAAATTCGGTGATAAGTCCTGGCCGACAGATTGAGTTGATTCACAGCATTCTTCAACAGCTCCGTTGTTTCATTATTTAATTCACAAAACTTTTTTAGTTCACTCGGTGACATTTCTGAATTGTTTTGGGTTGGTGAATTTACAAATCTAATTCTCTGAATTTCGAGGGCCTGCTCTACCCTCTTTTTTATTTCATGCGAAGTTTCGTTGTTAGTTTTTTGTTCTAGCTTTTCAAAATTTAGTCGAGGAACTTCAATGTGCAAATCAATCCGGTCCAAGATTGGGCCAGAGATTCTTTTTTGATATTTAATTATTTGTGATTGTGAGCAAAGGCAATTTCTGTCTGGATCGGTGGCGTAGCCACAAGGACATGGGTTCTGACTGGCGATTAAAGTGAACCTAGCCGGGAAAGTTAAAGTTCCCAATGCTCGAGAAATTGAAACAACGCCATCTTCAAGTGGTTGTCTTAAATTTTCCAAAACTTGTCTGGAGAATTCAGGGAATTCATCTAGAAACAAAACTCCACGGTGAGCCAGACTTATTTCTCCCGGTTGAGGGATCCGTCCACCACCAACGAGCGCAGCACCCGAACCAGTGTGATGTGGAGATCTGAATGGCCGAGTTTTAATAATTGGTTGATTCTTTTTTAATAAACCTGCGATTGAATAGATTCTAGTTACTTCGATTATCTCTTCTTCAGACAGGCCAGGTAAAATTGTGGGAAAGGCTCTAGCGAGAAGTGTTTTGCCGGATCCTGGAGGCCCACTTAATAAAACGTTATGCGAGCCAGCGGCTGCAATCTCAAGTGCGCGCTTAGCTTGCTCCTGGCCCTGGACATCAGCCATGTCTGCAAAAAAATGTTGAGTTGTTTCTTTTGAATAGGCCTCAGTTTTTTGTGCTGGAGAGATTAGCTTTATTTGTTCCAAATGATTGGCTAGCTCTTTTAGAGTTTTTACAGGAAAGATGTTAATATCAGAAATTAACGTTGCCTCCTCTACATTTTGAGCGGGTACGAAAATGTTTTTGTAACCATTTTCTTTGGCAAAGATAGTGGCTGGTAGAATGCCAGTTGTTGATCTTGTCTCTCCGTTGAGAGCTAACTCGCCAAGGAAGATCGAGTCTTCTAGGTTGCAGTCAAGTTGAGATGTAACTTTAAGAATTGTAATGGCCATGGCGAGATCATAGGCAGCACCTTCTTTTTTGAGGTCTGCTGGAGCCAGGTTTACGGTCAACTTGAATCGAGGAAACAAAAAACCACTATTCTCGATTGCAAAACGAACACGTTCTTTTGCTTCTTGAATAGAGGCATCTGGGAGGCCAACAATTATAAAGGCCGTCTGTTGGCGGGGCGCGAGATCAGCTTCTAATTCCACGTGCTCACTATTGAGTCCAAGCGTGGCGCAGGAATTTATCTTAACGAACATGAGTACATTGTAGCAAGACTAGTGAAACAAGTAAACGAGCAAGACAAGCTAGAGAGTGTTGACAAAATAGCAGAAAAAGAGTATTCTGAATTGTTGTTTGATTTACTTTTTTGAGGTTCAACGTGTTGTTCCCTCCCCGTCCTCGGCCCGAAGAAACCAGGAGACCTACTCAGGCGCAGGTAGATGCGTATTGTCGTGAGATTCTGAATATAGCTGTGGAGGAAGGTAGGATAGAAGTCTATTGTCCGCCCGAGCCAATGACCGAGGCTGGTTGCTCTGTCTGCAGCCTAAAAGACCGCTGCCAGTTTTCGGGAACTTACCAGGACAAGACGAAAGAGTAGATTGATCCATTCAATTGAGGCAAAGAATGCCAGCTCAAAAGCTACCCACCACTGACCCTCCAGCCAAAGGAAAGAGTTCCTGCACAATGCTGCTTGGAACAGTGATGGACGCTGGTCGTCTGGATCTATACTGCCCGCCAGAGCCGTTGACCGACGCAGGTTGCGCCACCTGTAGTCTTCGCAAGCTCTGTCAGTTTAGTGGGAAGTTCCCAGACGAGAGAGTTCCCACCTAGACTTTGTTTACGCCACCCCTAACCAAGTTGAGGGTGGTGTTTTTTATACAAAAAAAGTTCCGCTATTAACGGAACTTTTTGAGATTTTTATTTTCTACTAAGTAGCAAGACTACTCCACCAACCACGACTACTCCGATAACGATCCAACCCATTAAAGATTTCTCCTTTGAGGCAGTTTGCTCAGATGTTGGATTTGCTTTTATGTAATCTTCTACAATTGTTTCAGGATTCAAGCATTCGTTTTCATTACATTCAGCTAGAGCGACATCTACTTCATTTGGAAGGTTCCCTTTTATAACTTTGTTACCAATGAATGTAACTGGCACACCGTCCGCTGTTGTGCTATAAGCTCTTTGATAGTTTCTGAAAGTGTCGTAGTTGCTAGGATCTGCTCTTAGATCAAATTCGTTAACTTTCAAATTGGGATATGTAGTTTCTTTTAGTTCATCTAGGTGAGATAACATTTGTGCACAGTATTGGCAGCCAGTTGAAGTAAAGATGTACACTTCTAGATCTTTGTCTGCCGCACTAACGGAAAGAAATGGGACAAAGAGAGCCACTATTAAAAGTAGGAGTAATTTTTTCATATTTTCTTTTGTTTAAAATTAATTATGAATAGGATAACTATTCCAATGACAATAACTGCATCAGCCAGATTAAAGATTGGATATTGGTAATTATAGGTTGATATAGAAAAGTAATCAATAACCCCACCATGAATAAGTCTATCAACGAGATTTGAAACGGCAGCAGCCACAACTGCAATGAGGGGTAGAATTATAAGTTTTGATTCTGTTTTGAAGTTTTGAAAAATGAAATAACCTAGCAACCCAAGGATAATTGCAATGATTGCAAAGATGGCCACTTGGGGCAATGGTATGCCAAAGGCAATGTTCACATTTTTAACCAAAGTTAAACCCATCGTAATTGGCTCTGTAGAAATAAAAGAAATCCCTACTTCAGGGATTTTCTTTAATATAAAATATTTTATCAATTGGTCAAAGAAGATAACATCAACACCAATGGCTAATGCTAAGATTTTATACTTGTGAGGCATTATAAAGATTTTAGCTTTGTCTTACATGGAATGCAGGCACTTGAAGTTGGTCTAGCTAACAATCGTTTTGGATTTATACCTTGCTGACAATATTTACAAACTCCGTAATCTTTTTTGTCGATTCTAGTTAAGGCTTTTTCAACATCTTTTAGAGATTTCTCTAATGTTTTTTCTAGAGTTAGGTTTAATCCAAACTTAACAACTTCAGAGGCACTGTCTGATTCATCATCTCCAGTTTCTTCAAATTTTGCTTTCCAATCATCTGGATTGTGAGGATTCTTGCTAGCAATTTTTTGCAATTCTTGCTCAAGGTGTGTTTTTTCCTCTTCAAGCTTATTTTTGATGGATTCTAATTCTTTCTTATTCATATTTTTTCTTATTATTCCGAGCGATAATAACCTTCAAAGTATAGCTTATTTTATGTCATTTGTCTAGGTGTAAAATTATAATTGGGCGTTTAGTAGTTTTCTGATTGCATCTGATAATAAGCCTTTGGATGGTCGCATGATGGACAGATTTCTGGTGCATCAGTGCCTTCATGAATATATCCACATTCACGACAGACCCAAACAACTTTGTTTTCTTTCTTGAAGACGGTATCTGTTTCTAACAAGTTAAGAGCTTTCTGATATCTTTCGGCATGATGAGCTTCTGCTTTAGCGATAGAGCTTAGTCTTACTGCAATTTTGTCTAGACCTTCCTCTTTTGCTGTTTTGGCAAAGCCAGGATACATTTCACTATATTCGAATGTCTCTCCTGCAATAGCTGCCTCTAAGTTCTCTTTTGTTGTGCCATAGACGAGTGGAACTTCGACATTCTCTACTTCTAAAGAAGTAGCGCCCATGTTTACCTCTTGAATATGTTCAAAGAGTCTCTTGGCATGTACTTTTTCCTGCTCTGCTGTTTCCATGAAGATGCCCGCGATTTGCTCGTACCCTTCTTTCTTGGCAACTTTGGCATAAAAGGTATATCTGTTTCTAGCTTGGCATTCTCCTAGATAGGATTGGACTAAGTTTGTAAGTGTTTTTGTCATATTTTTATGTTATTTCACACTCTCGGCAGACACCTTCTGCGCTTAAGTTAACTTTCTTTAATCTTCCATATGAATGGATTTGTTTTTGAATATAGCTATCTAGCATGCTTTGTGCCCCCTCTTCTAGCCTGAAGTCTTTTATCTTGCCACAGCCTTCGCATATAAAGTGGCAATGAGCACCTTTTTTGAGGCCATAGTGCTTAGTTCCCTCAGGAACTAGGACATAGTATACCTCCTTTGTTTTTAGGAGCCCTTTTAATTCATCTAGAAAGGCTTCTTTGTTCACTTCCCCTAGCTTTGCTTGTAACGCTTGATAAAGCTCATCAGCCGTAGGGTGCGTCTCTGGGTTCTGGAAGGAATTGATTATTGTCTCCTTTATATCATTTTTCATAAATCTAGTTTTTACTAAGTATTTGAATTGTAGCAAATCCACTATAAAGTTCAATTTTTTAAAAAAAATTTGGCGCGAACTTTTAGCCCAATTATAAGATAATTTATGGCTGCTCGCGCCACCTTCCAAGATGGCACACATGGATGCTCATAGCTAGATACAAGTCAGCTTGTATGTAATTGTGAGCACCCGTCTATACCGGTTGCAAGAAGGATTTGATTGTTGCTCCATTTTACCCTTTATTGGAGAGAGCCACGAAGGGATCTCCTGTTTTTTGATTTCGTTTTTGTTTTTGTTTTACGTGAGAAGAGTCTTATCGATAAATGTAAAGATAAGATAATGATAAAGAGTAGATGGATGGTTTCCAGAGTGAATCTCCAGAAAATTTGATAAAGAACGCAATGAACAATGATTTTGTACGGGTAGGTGCGTGGACCTCAGCTCGTACATATATATTATAGCATGATATGAAAGCCTGGTCAATATAAAAAGGCCATATTCTCGCTAAATTTACAGCAAATCTGGTCAAAATAGCTCAAATATGGCCTTAAAAACTGTGGATAAGTCTGTGCAAAACTCTATATTATCCACAGTTTTGTATACACTAGTCTATACAAATGGACAATTCTGTTTGGTTTTTGTTCTGAATGAAGACATTGTGCCACTCAGGGATGTTAGTAGAAAGGTATAATGAACTGCTCTTTCTAAATTTAGGCAATTTGCAGTTAGAGGTGATTATTTCAGCCTTTTGAGGATTATTGAGAGTTATCACAAGACTGTTTTCCAGTTCTTCTACAGTTAAGTTGAATTGAAATGGAGATTCCTCTGTTTCCACCAATGTCCCCCATTTATTGTCTACTTGAGCAAAATACTCAGAAAGGCCTGTGTCGGCTACCAGGTGAATTCCAATGGTTCCGTCTATAAGTTCCCTTTCTATCTCCACTGGGTGAAGTAAGGCAACCGTATCCAGGATAGATGCTTTTAGCTCATTTAGGCTATTTTGTGTTTTGTTGATATAGATGACGCAACCCTCTTCATTTTTCAAGTATTCAATTGGCCCGCTTAGAAGGTTTATAATAGATAATTCGAGCGTTTCTTCAGGAACCTTCAATGAAGTGATGGTTTTTGCTTCAATATTTCGTAGGTAGAGCTTTGTTCCAGCTGGAATGTCCTTGATATTTGCTTTTGATAGCTTAATCTTGCTTTGACCAACATTACCTATTACATCAAGTGTTATTTTATCTCTATTAATATCACCAAAAGCAGCGATTGGGTAAAGATCTGGGGTTTTTAGCAAAGGCACAGTTTTTTCAATTTTTCCTAAGTCTTTACTATATAGAACAAAATCACTAAAGGTCACTTTATTTTTAACTTCTTTGTACCAGCTTTGGTCGATTAGAGAGGTTTGAGTCAAAGTAAGAGCAGGAATAATAATTCCTTTATCATTTTGAGTAAAAGATTGATTTTCTTTAGCTAAGTAAGCAGACAGGTCTTTGTTCTCTTTTGCTAGGACAAATATCTGACCATTCATACTAAAGAGGCCAAGCTCATTCTTTACATTAAGCAAAAGATTTTTCCACCCCTCTTTATTTATTGTACTTTTTGATTCTAGCCAGTTAAGAAGATGATCTTTCTTCTCAGTATTTAGCTTATAAGTAGAGTTAATGTTGAGGTGAAGGTATGTTTCTGCTTCGCCCGGTATATACTTATCAATTGTATCTACATGATTGAGTAATAAAAAAACTGAACACCCCACAAAAAGGATGACAGATAATAAAAAGAGATTTAGTTTAATGGCAAAAGTACTCATATATGTATTCTATCTAATTTTGCTAAAAAAAACCAGCCAGAGAGTTTGACTCAATGGCTGGGGGCACCTAGTATTTTATGAGATCTGCGACGTCTCCTTCGAGACCAGTCACTGTTCCAGTCAGTCCTGTCAGATCACCATCAAGCAGGCTGATATCTCCTTCGATGTAGGATAGGTTTCCAGTGACTTTGCTCGCGCTACCAGTGACTTTGCTTGCATCACCACGGAGCTCATCGATGTTGTCCTTGAGGTTACTGACGTCTCCAAGTAGAGCCGAGACATTGCCTCGGATTCTACTAACATCGCCTGTGATGAGGCTGACATTGCCAGTAACACCCGTTGTGTCTCCAGTGATGTTGGTGACGTCGCCCGAAAGGTCAACGATGTCTCCTGTGAGACCAGTGATATCTCCTGTTACGTTCTTAAGGTCACCCTGGACCTTGGAGAAATCTCCCCAGACGTCGGGGTGGAGATTTTCTAGATCAACGTGAACTCCTAGGAGGTCTCGTTTCATGCGATGAAGAGCCATGACGCGTCTCAAGGTGGTTTGTCTTGTCCCGAAGGACATTTGAGAGGATTACTATTTATTGATTTTGTCAACAGTAAAAAAAAGAGCCCCGCATTCTCGGAGCTCTTTCCTGATATATGTTACATGATTTGTGCTACATGCTCTTAAGCTTGTTTCATTGAAAGATTAATTCTTCCCTTTTCATCAATTTTCATGACTTTTACTTTTACCTTTTGCCCAACCTTCAAGAACTTGTTGATGTCTTCTACTCTCTCCTTTTCAGAGATTTCAGAAACATGAACCATTCCATCAGTTCCTTTGAAGATTTCTACAAAAGCACCAAAGTCCAAAATTCTAACAACTTCACCTTCGTAGGTTTCCCCCACTTTGGCTTCCTTTGTTAAAGTTTCAATCCAAGCAATAGCTTCTTTCATCCCTGCTTGTTCTGTAGATGTGATCATTACCAATCCATCATCTTCAATATCAATGGCTACGCCAGTTTCGTCAATAATCTTGTTAATGATTTTGCCGCCGGGACCAATAACGGTTCCAATCTTTTCTGGATTGATTTTAAGAGTAGTAATCCGAGGTGCATATTTTGATAAGTCACTTCGTGGTTCTGGAATTACCTTTTGGATCATGTCTAGAATTTTACCGATAGCGACTATCCCTTGAGATAGGGCTTTTTCAATCATGTCTATTGTGATTCCATGAGTTTTTGTATCCATTTGGATAGCAGTGATTCCATCTCGAGTTCCTGTGACTTTGAAGTCCATTCCCCCATTACCATCTTCTAGGTCTTGGATATCAGTCAAGATTTTATATTCACCTTTTTCATTTGAGGCCATTCCCATTGCAATACCAGCAACTGGTTTTTTGATTGGAACACCTGCATCCATTAGAGCCAAAGTTGATCCACAAGTTGAAGCCATTGAGCTAGAACCATTTGAGCCAAGTGTTTCAGATGTGATCAAAATTGTGTATGGGAAATCCTCTTTACTCGGCAAGACTGGTTTAAGAGCTTTTTCTGCCAAAGCGCCATGACCAACTTCTCTTCGTCCGGCACCTCTAATAGGAGAAGCTTCCCCTACAGAAAATCCAAGGAAATTGTAGTGATGCATGTAACGCTTCTTGCCACTAACTTCCATACCGTCCAAAAGTTGTTCATCACTTGGAGATCCTAAAGTTAGGACAGAAAGAATCTGAGTTTCTCCACGGTTGAATAAACCAGAACCGTGAACTCTTGGGATTAACCCCACTGTTGAGCTTAGATCTCTAATTTCAGTTAACTTTCGTCCATCAACTCTTTGATCTCGTTCTAGAACAGCTCTTGTGATTTGGTCATCAATGAATTCTTCCCAAAAACCAAGTACTTTCTTTCTTCGATCTTTACCAACTTGTTTTTCTTTCAAGAAATCCTGAAGACCTTCTTTTACTTTTGACAAAGTAGCTTTTCTTTCACCTTTGCTACCTTTTGGAATGTTGAATAAATATTTATCTAGTTGTTCTAATGCTTTTTCTTTGCATTCAGCTTCTAGTTTCTTTAATTCTTCAAGACTAACCTTTTGGTTTTCATCACCTTCATCATCATCAAGCTTTCTTGAAGTATCAATTACAAGTTTTTCTTTACCAATTTCTTTTCTAATTTTTTCAATGAATTCAATTACAGGTTTTGTTTGTTCTAGACCAAATTTGAAAGCTTCAAAAACAGTTTTTTCATCAGCTTCGTTGGCATCAGACTCAACCATAGCCACCTTGTCCATTGAATTTGAAAGAGTTAAATCAATATTTGATTTTTCTCGTTCTTCATAAGTTGGGTTGGCAATAAACTTGCCATCAACTTGCCCGACTCGGATACCAGCCAAGGGGCCAGCCCAAGGAATGTCAGAAATATGTAATACAATTGACGCAGCAATAATAGCTGGTACGTCTGGTGCATTCTCACCATCAATAGATAGTGCGCTTACAACAACTTGGATGTCTCGTCTAATTGCATCATCAAATAAAGGTCTTAATCCTCGATCAATTAATCTAGAAGTCAAAACAGCTTCATCTGTTGGTCGCCCTTCTCTTTTGATAAACCGAGAACCTTTGATTCTTCCGGCTGCATACATTTTTTCCTGGAACTCTACCATTAATGGAAAATACGGCATGCCTTCTTTTTCTTCTTTGTTGATTACCGCTGTGGCCAGCACCATTGTGTCACCGTACTGAACAGTACAGCTGGCATTGGCTTGCATGGCTAGAGCTCCTGTTTTTACAATAAGCTTTCTGCCAGCGTAATCCATCTCAAAAGTTTTTTCATTCATACTTTTGTACTGATCACCAGATTTTAGATTTCGTTTCTGAAATCTACCTATCTAGTGACCAGAGATTATTTATTTTATTAATTTTATATAAACAAGGCCTCCAAGAGGAGGCCTTGCATTGAATTTATTTTTTCTCTTCTTCAACTTCCTCTTTTTCTTCGTCAGTTAGCACCTCAACTTTAGCTTCTCGTTTGAGAGGCTTAATTTTTAGCGCTTCAATTAGAGAAAGGTAACTTTCGTGATTGTCTGATTCTAGGTATCTCATCAAACGTCTTCGTTCACCAAGTTTTTTTAGTAAACCTCTTCGTGATGAGTGATCATGCTTATGATCTTTCAAATGCTTTGTTAACTCTTTGATTTCCTCTGTTAAGATCGCGATTTGGATCTCTGCAGAGCCTGTATCTTTGTCATGTTTCTTGTACTTGTTGATCAGGGACTGCTTCTTTTTTGCAGATAACATAATGTGTTTCGTCATTCCACAGCTTGGCTGAATATTCTATGAAGATTCATGGCCAGAGCCACAGAAGCGGTTTATTAATTTGTATTCTTATACTAACATGAAAAAACGATTTTGGCAAGGTTGAAAGTCATCCCCCACCATGCAACTTTGTTTGTTGATTTTTCGGTGTTTGTGTCGTACAATATTCACATGACAAAGCTAGAACAACACATTACAGATTATATTTCTGAGCTAGAAGAAAGAAAGGGACGTTCTGTTAGAACTGTCAGGAATTATGATTTTTATTTGCGCAGGTTTGCTACTTGGTTGCGTGAAAACAAAGTTCGTTCAATCGAAAAGTTTGATGAGAAAGATCTTGAAAAATATAAGAGGTGGTTGTCCCAATATCAGGACCCTATTCGTAAGGTTATATTAAAAACAACCACACAGAATTATCACTTGATTGCGCTCCGTGGTTTTCTAGAGTATCTGTATAGAATAAAAGTTGATTCATTAAAATATAATCACGTAAAACTTGTAAAATTAGTCAAAAAACAGATAGTTTTTTTAGAAAAGGATGAGCTGGTGGAATTGCTAGAGGCTCCCCATGATTATGATCAAGACAAGATAATAAAAAGACGGGACAAGGCAATTTTGGAGCTCTTGTTTAGTACTGGGTTAAAAGTGTCGGAGGTTTCTGGATTACAAATTGCACAATTAAAACCAAGTGTAAAAAAACTTGAAAAGTTGAAGACCTCTGCTACGGATGAGATCAAATTATCCAATCAGGCAATTGAAACAATAAAAAAGTATTTATCAGTTAGAAAAGATTCAAATAAGAATTTATTTATTGGACATGATAGGGCTATAAATAATAGAAAGAAGGTAAATGGTTTGAGTCCGAGAAGTATTGAAAGGATAATAGAAAAGTACGCAAAGTTTATTTCATTAAAGAAACCCGTCTCCCCCCAGGTCATAAGACATACCTTTGTTATCAACCAAATAATGAGAGGTGCAGATATAGAAAAGTTGAGGATTCAGCTTGGGTTTAATGATCTAAACACGCTAAAAGCCTATATAAATCGCTTCTAGCCTTTACAATTTCTCAAAATTTAGTATAATTTTACTCGAAACACGGCACTGTTTATTTACACACTATTCCCTATCCAATTTTGCCCCTGTAGTTCAACGGATAGAACACCAGCCTTCTAAGCTGGATATGGTGGTTCGATTCCACCCGGGGGTACCATTAATAATAGGTAGTTAAGATATTTCTATGAATAAAGCAAAAAAGGTTGCTCGAAAGAAACAACAAAAGAAAAGAGGTAAGGAAGTTAGAGCTCGTCACCGATAGATAGCGGGCGGAAACGCCTGCTATTTGGTTTTATTTTGAGGTTATTAAATCTTTTACGACTCTTGTTCTTTGCTGAACGACCTCGTGAGGGTAAAAAGGTGGTTAGAAATTTGACTGTATTGTTCCACGTGGAACATAATGTCGTTGTTAGTGTTTGTGGTTTTAGTCTCAGTGAGTGTTGCTAGCTCTCGTAGCTCAACTGGATAGAGCAGATCCGTCCTAAGGATAAGGTTGCAGGTTCGACTCCCGCCGAGAGCACCATTCTTCGCTGATTTATCCTTCGAAACTTTATGTAAAGAAGGATGCTTCGAATGGCGCGGCCAGCCGTTGTTGTGAGGAAGAGAGATTCCTTCTTTGTTAAAAACACAGTTAGTTTAAATTAGTTCGATCAAAAAAAGTTAAAAATTAGAAAAAGTAGTAATAAATGTGGACAACCTATGGAAAAGTCCGCTTTTTTTGTCTATTTGTACACACTGGTCTATACAAAATTCTTTTTAAGCAAAATTGGATTGTTTGGGCGAATGGATATTAATCAGAAACATGGTGTGCTCGTTTTTGTTTCTGATGGCTGGCTTGTTCGGATTTAATAGTAGGTAAAATTGAGGCGGAAAGAATTGTGTTGGTTTCTTTAGTAGATAAATAGAGACAAAGGAGAAAGAGGTGAGGGAGGTTCTTTGTGTTCAGTAGATGATGATTATTACCCATCAATAGAGGATGTTCCACGTGGAACATCCTCTATTTGTTTTACGACACTAATCTCTTTGTAAAGTCAGTGTGTTTGACAACTAGCTCTTAAGTATACTATAGTTGTTGCAGTGTAGTTCCACCCGGAGGAGGTCGTCATGAAGAGTAGTGATTATCCACGCCTGACTGTTATGGGAGATGTCTTCCCCAATCAGGTTCGAGCCTTGTTGACTATCATCAGGGACTGGGAAACGGATCGAAGGAAGTTCATCTTCCACTCGGATCGACTCATTCGTTTGCTGGTAGAGCAGGCGCTGGAGTTTCTGCCTGTTTCTCCAAAAACGGTCGTCACTCCGCTCAACGTAGATTACGAGGGTGTTCGTTTTGACGGTCGGATCTGCGCTGTGCCAATCCTTCGTGCTGGACTGAGCATGGAACGAGCTGTTCGTGAGGTTTGCGACAAGATTCGACTTGGCCATGTCCTTGTTCAGCGAGATGAGGAAACAGCGGAGCCGGTCTTCATCTTCAAGAAGCTCCCGAAAGACATCGAAGATCGATACGTCCTGATTCTCGATCCGATGCTGGCCACAGGTGGTTCTGTTCTCCGCACCATCAAGGTCATTCTCGAACAGGGAGTGCCAGAAGACAAGATCCTGTTCGTGAACCTTGTTTCTTGCTGGGCGGGGATTGCTCAAGTTTTCGAAGCGCATCCAGGCATTCGGATCATCACGGCCGAAGTTGACCCGAGGCTGGACGAAAAATCCTACATCGTGCCCGGTCTCGGAGATTTCGGTGACCGATACATGGGAACTGAAGATCGTCCCGAATAGAAAGAAAGGACCCTGCCGCGCCAAGCGCTGCAGGGTCTTATTTTATTTCAAATAATTTTTCTTTTGAGGTTGATCCGGCTTTTATTGTGATGTTGCTCTTGGCTGTTTTGAAATGTTTGCTGAGAAGTTCAATAACTTTAGCATTAGCCTTTCCTTTTTCTGGTGGGGCAGTGACCTTGGCTTTGAAGATCGTATCTGATAATTTTGTGAGCTCGTTTCTCGAAGCTTTTGGAGAGACCGTTACATTTATGATCATAATCGTTTTAATAATTGATTATGAATCTTGCCGTTTGACGCTAACATGTCTTTTGAATCAAGTGTCCACTTCTTATTTTTGAAATCAGTTACTTTTCCGCCGGCCTCTCTAACCATTAGGATTCCTCCAGCTACATCCCAGCTAAGCGCACCTGGAATTAGGATGCAATCAGTAATTCCTCTGGCTACATAAGCAAGTTCGATAGCTGCAGATCCAAGCTGTCTAAAATCTCTGCCTTCTTTCTTTAAAGTCTTGTAGATACTGATGGCTTTATTAATGTTTTTATCTTTATTTCCATGGCAAAATGTAAGATAAGACTCTGACAATTTATCTCGCGATGCAGCCTTAATTTTTTTATTATTCACGGTTGCACCTTTCCCTTTTTCTGCAACATAGAGTTCGTCAAGGATTGGCGCGTAAGTAACGGCTAGAATTGTTTCCTTTTTGTATACCAAAGCAATGGCTACAGAAAAAATAGGGTTGTGCATGAAAAAGTTGGTAGTTCCGTCCAGCGGATCAACAATCCAAAGGTAGTCAGAAGTAGTTTTTGTTAAGCCACTTTCCTCAGACAAGATCTGATGATCAGGAAAGTTCTTTTTTATTTCTTTTATAATAATTTTCTCTGCAAGTAGGTCGGCTGTTGTAACTATCTCGTGTTTTGATTTAGCGACAGCCTTTACTCTGCGAGAATAAAATAATTTCTTTAATTCTTTTCCAGCTTCTTTCGACACTTTGATGGCAATTTGTTTTTCTTTCATATATTTAATCTAAAAATGATGTCTCTCCTTTTCCTTGTCTAATTAACTTTGGATCTCCACTGGAAAAATCAATAACTGTAGATGGTTCATTTTCTAAAATGCCAGCATCAACAATTGCTTCAACTTTATCTCCAAAGGCTTTTTCAATTTCTAAAGGATCGGCATAGTTTGGTTCACCACTTAGGGTAACACTAGTAGAAACAATGGGATGACCAATTTGTTTTACAAGTTCAAGGCAGATCTCGTTGTCAGGAATTCTAATGGCTACGGTTTTTTTGTCTGGGATTAATTTCTTTGGTACTAATTTTGTGGCTTTGAATATAAACGTATAAGGACCAGGCAAAACTCGTTTCATGATTCGGTAAGCATTGTCTGGTACAATCGCATACTTTGATATCTCTTTCAAGTCATGGCAAATAAAACTGAAGCCAGTTGCCTTCTTTTGCTTGATTTTGTATATCTGTTCAATGGCATCAGGGCAAAAAATGTCACAACCAAAGCCATAGATGGTGTCTGTAGGGTAAATAACGACTCCAGATTGCCTTATTATTTGAGTAATTTGTTTAATTTTAGGGAATTCTGGGCTGTTTGGGTTTATTTCTAACATCATAACTCGTTGACATTTATATTAAAATATGCTATTATTAAGTGTTTGTGGACCATTAAACCAAGAGGTATAAGATGAAGTCATGGTGGATTCAGTACAAGGGCTTCCATCCGTGGGCCCGCAAGTTCGAAGCCAGAGTCAAGTTGGCAGTGCTTCTCTACGTGATTCTGATCATCGTGCAGAGCATCTTCACGTATTTTCAGATGGGCGGCCTGCGCGGGCAGTTCATGAATGGACGTGAGGAGGCGACTTGCACACGCGTATCTTGGGAGAACGGCAACTCGAACTTCGACTGCGGTGGCTACTATAGCACCATCGTCGAAAAGCGCGAGGCGATGCAAGATGCCAACGGCTGCTTCCTGATGGGGCGCTGGAGCCTGGACACGGGCAAGCCGGACGTGGCTTACTCGTACCTGGCGGGTCCTGTCTGCTGGAAACCGTTCCCGTTCGGGAGCCTCATCGACGTCAGTTTCGGCTCCGCGTTCAACTCACCCTAACCCCTGGGCCACGCCCAGACTGGACCCGTCGCGTGCACTATGCGGCGGGTTCTTTTATTTGATCAAGCAGGATTAATTCTAAATCTTTTGTTTCTGTATCGTAAAGAGCAAAGCTGGCTCTATAAAACATACCAGCCAAAGTTCCAGGATTTATAATATATGTTTTTTGGATCTTTTCTTTCCATGGCTGGTGAGAGTGTCCGTAAAAAACAATATGATGCTCTTCTTTTTTTGCTAGTATCTTTGCATTATCTGGGTAATGAGTCAAAATAAATTTTATTTTATCAATTTCAATTTCTAGTTCCTCTTCTTGCATTGTGATGTTATTTTCTTTTGCAAAAGATTGCATATCTTCTGGGTCAGCGTGAACATTTCCATAGATGCCGTAGATGGCTCCTTTGAAATTGTCTCGAAAGAACTTAAGAGCCCCTGGAGCACACCAGTCTCCACAATGAAAGACAGTTTCTATCTCATTGTAATTACAATAGTAAAGAAACTTTGAAATATTAACTAGGTTGTCGTGTGAGTCTGAGCAAATAGCAATTTTCATATAATTAGTTGGGAAGTCTTATCAATTTTGAAAAATTTGGATCGTCAGCGTACTGTTTTGCTCGATCATTAATTAAAAATATTGATCTAGCTTCTTCGAGTGGTAATTCTGTGTCGATTAAATTTAACTCAAAGGCTAGTTCATCAGAATAACCTGGCAACAGAGCCTTGTAGCTGAGAGGGATTTTGTTCGGAGTAATTGTATTAATATGTTTTACTATTTCAGTCGTGCAGGTTGTGGTCAACGTGTGATAAAATTTTGGATTTGTTTGCAATTCATTTACTTTCTTTATCATATCAAGAAATAAGGCCTGTTTTTTTTCTTTAGTAGTTTTGGCTGGGTAGACGTAAACATTATCCTTTCTATAATTTGATCTTAACTTTATAACGTCTCTTTCATCGGCCACAACATACATAATTTCGTACTGATTGAAAAGTCCTTTTAGAGCAGAGAACTGCTCCCCCTTTTCTTTTCTGATTTCGACTGAAATAGAAACGTATTCATCACTTTCGAAGCCAAAGCTTAGAAAAGTGTGGGCCGCACCAGCAAACTCTGAAAAGGGCTCAAGTATAAAATCAACCGACTTTATAGCATTCAAATCAAAGGTTTTGTCATAGTAATTAGGTATGTAGCTATCCGTAGTTTCGTAGGTGAAATTTCTAATGTTATAGATGGTAATTAGGTCATTATCAATTTCCGCGTAGGGTAATATTTTTTGATCTTCAGCCCAATTACGGTCGTTTGATGGTTTTGTTAATAATAAAAACCCAGCATAAGCGATTGCTAACCCAAGCAGAATAAGTAGGATTGCTCTAACAGATTTATTCATATTTTAATTATAACAAAAGTAGCTCGAGTGAGCTACTTTTGAAAATCGTTTATTTGATGATTGTATCTTTTAGGAACTTTATAGTCTTTCTGTTGATAATCAAGTTCTTGAAGTATTGCTTGGCATTGTCAGATTTGATGTTTTTCTCTAGTTCATCGATTTGTGCAGCGTAAGCTGGGTTCATCTTGTAACTAGCCAATGTTCGCTCTACTTCTTCGTTAACTTCAGCTTCTGAAACCTCAAGCTTTTCTTTTTGAGCGATGTCTCTGATAAGAACAGCTGTTTTTACTCTCTTTACAGCATCAGGAGCGAAATCTAGTTTAAGGTCAGCCTCTGTTTTCTTGATATGCTCAAGATAGTTTTTGAAATCCATTCCTTGACGAGTAACATTGTCTTCAAGTTCGTGAACCATTTTGTGAACTTCTTGATTAATTAGAACTTCTGGAAGTTCGTCGAACTTTGACTTCTCGATCAAAGCATTAATCATTTCTAGTTCTTGCTTTTGGTCTTCCTTTACTTGTTTTTCTTTTCTAATATTTGATTCGACGTGAGAGTTAAGAGTTTTTAAGTCTTTTAACCCCAATTCTTTTGCAAAAGCATCGTCGATCGTTGGTAATTCAATTTTGTATACTGCCAAAACTTTAATTTTGAATGTTGCCATTTTCCCAGCCAAACTTTTTTCGTGATATTCTTTTGGAAAGGGTAAATTGAATTCTTTTTCTTCGTCTTTCTTCATGCCTTCAATATTTTCTTCAAAACCTGGGATCATTCGGTTTTCTCCGACAGTTAACATGTGTTTTTTTGCAGAACCATGTTCGATTGGGACATTGTCCATGAAAGTATCAAAGTCCAATTCTACTTTATCTCCTTTTTCAGCAGCTTTATCGGCAATAGTTTCTTTGCCTCGCATTTTCTTTAAGTCTTCGATAGTTTTATCAATTTCTTTTTTCTCAATCTTGATTTCCGGTAGAGCTTTTACATTGATTGTTGCATAATCAGCAATTTCAACCTTTGGCATTAGAGCTAGCGTAGCTTTGAAAATAAATGGATTGTTTGGAGCTAGCTTGATTACCTCGATAGCTGGTTGATCAATTGTTTCGATGTCTTCTTTTTCTAAATGTTCGAAAACAACTTTGCTGATAGCTAGATTAGCGGCAGTTTGCATTACTTGCATTTCGCCAACCTCTTGGACAACTTGCGCATATGGAGCTTTTCCTGGTCGAAAGCCCTTAATTTTCTTTTGAGTAGAAATTTCAACAGCTGCTTGGTCCAAAAACGGCTTTAATTCTTCAGCTGTCATCTCGAAATTGAATTCGATCTCTTTCTTTGGCAATTCTTTTTTATCAACTTTCATAATGCTTTATATTTATAATATTAGTGTACTATAGCATAATTTAGAGAAAAATCAATGGGTTGAGGGGCCTCCTGGACTTTCTTTGACAAAAAGTCCGAATTTGAGTAATATAAGATGTTGTAATAGACAATGATTCTTTGACAATTAACTGCGAACTAGGTCGCAAGGAGGACAATGATGGCTCCATCGAGTGGGCTTGATCTTCGTCGACGTAAATCTGTGTACACAGCTGAACGTCTCGCAGAGATAAATGTTGCTGTTAATCAGTGGTATCTCGCCTACAAGAAACCGCGAAACGCCAAAGCGAAAATCGACGCAAAAGCTACGGTCCAAACCATTACTAAATGGAGGGATGGTAAGGGACTGAAGCCAGAGTTCATGGCTCGGCTCTGGAGATTAACTGGAAACCCAGCCTTTCTTCTGACGGAAGTAGAAAAAGAGCTTTCCGAACGAAGAAGCTTCTTGGTTTCTGAGGATGTTCCAACTCGAGAGGTTTGGGCCTCTCGACATGGGCCAGAGCCACCGCCCAAAGGGACGATAAGGGATTTGATTCCTAGGGAGGAGGACCCTGCTCTTTCTGAAATTCCGGTTGGAATCATTGCCAAAATGGTGACAGCCAACCTGGCCATCATCACGGGTGGCTTGCTCCAGATCGAAGAGCTTCTTAAGGTACATGGCACAAGCCTGGTCACAAAACAGGCTCGCCAAAGAGCGGGCGCCTTGATCTTCCGTTTGATCGCCGCTTTGAAACTGAGGTCTTCGGACTTCGAACATGTTTCACAGTTGGAAACTGATCCGGATATCCTGGCTTCCTGGGCCAAAGTGTTAGCTTCACTTTCAGACAATTGATCACAAGAAAGGAGATACGCCCAATGGTACAAACACCGTCACGCAAATTGATAGTGCGGCATACGGCGGCGCTATACACGGACTTACTTTCTACGGGCATGTACCCTCCCCCCGCCGCCCTCTGGGAATTGATAAAGAATGGGTGGGACGCAATCAAGAGATTGCGAGACATGCTTGGTTCCGAGGACTACGAGGGACGATTGCAGCTTCGGCTGGTCTACAATCACCCGATGAGTCCACGGAACTACTCACTGGTCCTTATCGACAATGGGACTGGACTTGATCCGACTTCGTTGGAACGGTTCGTGACCATTGGCAATCGCGGTGAAGCCACAACCGGTATCACCGACCAGAAGAGAGTCGGTCGCATTGCGGCTTTCGCTCTGATCAACGAGAGACACCGAGACAAGGGGTTTCGAGTCATGAGTTCCACCAGCTCGTCTGGAGAAGTCATGCTTCTCAACGTAACTCCGGAGGAGTTGGCTCAGCATGAGTTGACGCTTTCCTTCATCTCTCGTGATGACACAAGTCTTTACGGGCTGTGTCCCTCTGGCAGCTTTACCATGATCGTCATCCCGTATGTGGTGAAGAGCATGAGTACTCCAGAGAAGATCGAGCGCGCTCTCGAGATGTACATTCCTCGCTACTCGGCCCCAAACGGTTTCCACCTCTTCATCGAAGACAAGGAGATCGAGCCGCCGGCCATGGAGCAAGATCTGGTCATTCACTGGAGAAAAAAAACTGGTGACGTCAAGGTCTATACTGGTCCTGAGGCTCTGGCAGTCCAGGACCCAACGAACCTCGATCTCGGAGAAGGGGACATCTACGGCTACTTTGCCAAGGATGGATCTCAAAGTCCGAAGGGGGTTCGCATCAATGACGCAACCACTTTGACCTTGGTCGCTCTGGCCAAGAACATGAGTGCCCACGTGCCCTTCCCTCTCGGTCGCCCGGAGCTGACAGGAGACCTGTTCATTCCTGGACTGATGCACAATCAGAACACGGATCGAGCTGGTCTCTCTCCCAAGTTCTTGGCTTCAGCTGCGTGGCGTCGATTTGTCGAGATTCTTCTCGATCACTTTTCGAAGCCATTGGGTAGGCTGATTGGTGACGAGGGAGTCATTCGTACAGACCCCATGGGCAGGGCCATGAAGGAAGTCCTTGATGGTATGCGCCAGGTCTTTGGTAGCCCTGATGCCAAAGTCGAGATTCCGGCGGGTATCAATCCTCCCCATGAGCCTGGTGACGAGGAAGAGGGTGACGTCGATGGCGAAACCCCCGCGGAGCCAGGTGAGCCTCAGCCTCCTGGAGATCCAAAGCCTCCACGCCCGGATCGGGAACCACGTACTCCAAGCAAGGGTACGGGGAAGGTCCGGCCTCGTAGGTTCATGTACAAGGGCGTCACTTACGTCCTTGGCGTGAGTCGTCAGCATCCCAATCAGGCCGCAGAGCTGAACGCACCAAACGTGGTGTTGCTCAATACGAGAAATCCTCTCGTGTCGAAATTCCTGCGCAAAGCCCCGGCAGCAATCAGGCTGCACGTACTCGAGTCAACGATTCGGGTCATCGAGCGAAAACTCAATGAGCTCGATGAGTTGGGATGCGATATCGCAGTTCAGGAATCTCTGCGGATTTTCTACGAGATGTCCGCCTAGTCCTTTTGAGTCAGTTGAACCAAGTTCAGCTGACTCTTTTTTTATAAAAAAACACCCCACAGCGCTTGGCGCGGTGGGGTGATGGTGTCTAGGGTTTTGGTTCCGTCATCTCGAATTCGCCCAGAATCGCTCTTTGGATTTCCGGTGGAATCATTTGATCCACCAGTTCTCTTGGAACGTGCTTTCTTGGGCGATAAGTGGCGTTACCCTTGAAGGCCCCATGGTAACTCAAGGGACGATCAGGGCGCTTTTTGTCACTGAGGCTTTGGGCCGCGGTGAAAATAAAGCCTCTTTCAGATGCCTCAATGAGTTTGAGGCGAAGCAATGCGTTGGCGATCCTCAGGGAGGTTCTCTGTCCAAGCATGCGGAAAATGGCAACAAGATACTGCTCTGTCAGCTGTATCTTGGGGAGATCTCCTGGGTTTACAGGCGGAGCAGGGGGCCCTGTTTTGCCAGAAGGTGGGGGGAGTTCGTCCGGAGGATCTGGTTCCGCAGGAACTGCGGTTCGCCAGTCCAGGAGAGCGTCCTCGTCGTACTCTGGGGCTGGGCGCAAGCTTGGCTCATCAAAGACCTTCGCTTGGAAGATCTGCTTGAGAAGCCGGAGAGCGTTTATGCGCCGGTTGATGCGATCGATTTCAGCCTTTATGGGAGACAGAAGGTCTGCAATGTAATCAATGTAGTCTCGCAGCTCCTCAGCCTTTTCTTCTGCTCGGTCTAGAGCAGCTTCAAGGATTGGTACCTCTCCCTGTGTAGCTTCTGATCGTGAAGCAGCGTCGAGCCGGGCCTGCAGATCTTGTTCGATGATCGTGAACTCAAAATGCTCAAGCCTTTCGTCCTGAACAAGCTTGAGCGCGGAGAGCCTGGCTTGCATGGGGTCGAGAGGAGCCTTCTTTTCTTGAAGGACGCGGATTTGGGTCTCGATCATCTGAGACGTTATTTCAGATGCACTCTCTGGCGCATCAGTCTGCAGATCCTCGAGGATTTCGAGTGCATCTGTGTCAATGCGATCGCGCAAGTCGTGAACGAGCCGAATGATGTCGCCGAGCGTTTCGTCGATATCATCCTCTCTGCCTTTGGCGCTGTGAACAGCCAGCAGGCCGAGGAGCTTGGGCATCTCTGCCATCATTGGATAGATGGAGAGAAGTCCATTGAGTCCATCTTTGGAAACAAGAGAGACATAGGCCCGAATTTCATCAGGCGCGATTTGCGACAAAGACATGGGAGCGCCATTCTGCGGAGTGGCGGACTCGCTCACTTCGTCGGTTGGCGTCGCTTCACTGGGAACAGGCTGGTTGCCGATTCCAAGAATCTTATGCAGCCTCTCTTGACGATCATACTCGGTCAAGGAGGCGACCCCACGCTTTCCGACAAGACTCAGCTCATGAAAGCGATCTTTGTCGAGGACGTAGCTGCGCTGGGGATCATTAGTGGCGATCAAGCCACCGTGTTCGATGATGTAGAGGATCAGATCTTTGATCAGCGCCGAAAAGTTACCCTTTTCGCGGACCAAAAAGGCTTTCACCTTTGTGTTCCGCCGAAGGATGTTGAGAGGGGTGTCGTTCAGTACTGGCGGGTCAGAATACCCACCCTCGCCACCAAACGTGCTTGCACACTTTTGCAGGATTCTGCCTGGGGGCTGATTGGTGAGGCTGAAGATCTTGGCCGGATTCGGATCACGAGCCAGGAGCTCCTTCGGGCGAGCCCCGTTTTTCTTTTTTGCCATGGTATTCTCTCCATTGTCATGAGTTTTCAATGTCCAATTCAACATTATAACTTAGCCTATTTTTTAAGATTCGTCAATTCCTTGGATAAAACAAAAAAGCCCCCAAGTCGGGAGCTTTTTTTATTTTGAGTCTATCTAGATTTAGACAAGTAGACCAACAATCAATAGAGCAATAATATTCAAGATTTTGATCATTGGATTGATAGCTGGACCAGCTGTATCTTTGTATGGATCTCCAACTGTGTCTCCAGTTACAGCCGCTTTGTGAGCAGTTGAACCCTTACCACCATGATTTCCATCTTCGATATATTTCTTGGCATTGTCCCAAGCACCACCACCGGTAGTCATTGAGATTGCAAGGAATAATCCAGTGATAATACTACCAACCAGTAATCCACCAAGAGCAATAGGACCAAGTAATAGACCAACGATAATTGGAATAAGTACAGGGATCAAAGCTGGTACGATCATTTGTTTAATAGCATCTTTAGTTACGATGTCTACAGTTTTTGCATAATCAGGTTTTGATTCACCTGTCATGATTCCTTTATTCTCTCGGAACTGTCTTCTAACTTCTTCTACAACTTTACCTGCAGTTTTTCCTACGGCTGTCATAGAGAAGGCGCTAAAGTAATATGGTAATAATCCACCAAGGAATAAACCAACCAGAACAAGTGGATCATTCAACATGAATGTCACCGTTGCACCTGCATCTTTTAACGCATAAGTGTAATCAGCAAATAATACAATTGTTGCTAAACCAGCAGAACCAATTGCATAACCTTTTGTTACAGCTTTTGTTGTATTACCAACCGCGTCTAATGGATCAGTTACGTTTCTAACTTCTTCTGGAAGCTCTGCCATTTCTGCAATACCACCAGCGTTGTCCGTAATAGGACCGTAAGCGTCAATTGCAACAATGATACCTGTCATTGAAAGCATGGCCATTGCAGCCACTGCAATTCCATAAACATCTGCAAAGTAATATGAACCAAGAATACCAGCACAGATTACAACTACAGGTAATGCAGTTGATCTCATTGAAACCGCTAAACCAGCGATAACATTTGTTCCGTGTCCAGTTTCTGAGCTCTCTGCAATTTCTTTAACAGGTTTATAACTAGTTGAAGTATAATATTCTGTAATCACAATCAAAGCTGCAGTAACTGCAAGTCCGATCAATGAAGCAAAGAAAATATTGTTAACTGAGTATAGTCCGTTACCTTCCATCAAATATTTTGTAGCTGGATAAAAACCAATTGCAGCTAAAATACCAGAGACAGCCAATCCTTTGTAAAGAGCGCCCATGATATTTTTTCTAGCTCCAAGTTTGATAAACCAACTTCCGATAATTGAAGCAACAATTGAGATAGCCCCAAGCATTAGAGGGTAAACAACACCACCTTCAAAGTGACTGAAAGTTAAATAACCTAGAAACATAGTTGCAACCGCAGTTACAGCGTAAGTTTCAAAAAGGTCAGCTGCCATACCGGCACAATCACCTACATTGTCACCAACGTTATCAGCGATAACAGCTGGGTTTCTAGGATCATCTTCTGGAATTCCAGCTTCAACTTTTCCTACAAGATCAGCTCCAACATCAGCTGCCTTGGTATAAATACCACCACCAAGTCGAGCGAAGATTGAAATCAAACTACCACCAAAGCCAAGTCCAATTAAAGCATGAACATCTTTTGTAATAGCGTAGTAACCTGCTACTCCAAGTAGAGCTAACCCTACTACAAGTAAACCTGTCACAGTCCCACCTTTAACAGCTACATCAAGAGCTTTCTTTAACCCTTGTTTTGCCGCTTCAGTAGTTCTAACGTTTGCACGAACAGCAACGTTCATGCCAATAAAGCCAGCTAAGCCAGAGAACACAGCACCAACTAAAAAACCAACAGCCATTTTTGCTCCTAGGAAAATCCATAGAAGAATGAAAACAATTACACCAATTGCTGCAATTGTTTTGTACTGTCGGTTTAAGTAAGCTTTTGAGCCCTGCTGGATAGCTTTTGCAATGTCTTGCATCTTTTCGCTACCTGCGCTTTTCTTCAAAACACTTTTGGTAAGGAAAATACCATAAGCGATTGAAATAACTGAGGCAACGAGTGCAATGATTACAGTTGTATCCATATAAAATTTATAGTGAGTAATGGGCAAGGAGTAACGGCGGTTATAATTTAAAAATTACAGACTACCAATTACTAGTTACTTTTACTCGTTATTTATTTTTAAGGTCTCTCATCTTTTGTTTGTCTTTTTCCTCGATTTTCTTTTTCTTTTCAGTTCGTTTCATAACTACATCAGTTTTAGTCTTCAAGACTTTTTTCCCTTTGTAATCACCACAAGCTGAACAAGCAGTATGAGGCTTTACTGGAGTACCACATTTCAAGCAAAGATTAGGTTTTGCAACCTTCAAGGCTTGATGTGATCGTTTTGTTCGTACACGTGACTTGTTTTTTCTGTGTTTTGGAACAGACATAAATAAAAAATTAACTTATATATACTATTTAAAAGTTATTCGTAACCAAATAATAGCTTATTTTATAAAAAATTTCAAGGTTTTAGGTTAAAAATGAAGACATTGACAAAACTTCACGATAATGATAGTGTAAAGGGTTCTTGTTCGTAAACTACCTCGAGGACCGCTATGAAGCGGAGTGTCTGGATTTCGGTACTGTTCGTCATGGGTCTGGGGCTGTTCCTGGGCTGCGGAACATCCAAGAAAGATCGAGTCCTTGAGCTTGCTGCACGTGATATCAAGTATATCGAGGAGAAAAGCGGCAACTGGACTGAGCCCATTGACTGGGAAGAGCACTTGGAGGCGAGAATATCTTTGAATAACTACAAGCTTCTCGAGCGCCTCCTGGAGAAGCACGGCCTGAGCTGGAATGATGTTGGCATAGCCTCAAGAGAGGTTCGTCATGTTGTCTTCCTGGCTCAGAGAACGGTGGCGCTGTATTCCTGGAAGGAAATCGTCGGAAGCCACATTGATTTGCTTCTTGCTGAGCAATGGAAGAAAGACGTGGAGGGAGAGATCGGCAAGCTCCGTGATCAAATGAAGCACGACGGCCTCTCGTTCGAAGATCTTGGGAAGACGGAGAAGGATCTGGTGCACTTCGTTCATACGCATCATGCCAGGCAAGCAGAATTTGCCATGCTCTCTCTCTATCGCTTCTCGGAGGATCCTTCCAAGATGGCGCACCGTACGCCAGAGTCCCTCAGGCAGCGTGTCAGCTGGGAGCTTAGGATGGCGAAGGGCGCCGCTCCCGACAAGAAGATCTTCGAGCACGGAGACGTCTCGGCTCTTAACGCGCAGCGTCTGCGCGATCTGGCTTACTGGCGTTTCCTCGACCATCTTCTGTACGAACTTCGTCACAGAACGTGGATCTACCCGGAGTCTTCAGACAAGGTCGATCTGTTCTTCGAGATCCTGTACGGCGAAAAGCTACAGCCGATAGATCTCGGTACGACACACGAGGAACTGGAAAAGCTCCGACGTCGCGTACCAGAGCTTACGCCCACGGTCCAGCCCCACGGCGGCTGACCTCATACGTCCTCAACTCACAATGGGTTGGGGGCGTTTTTTATTTAAATGGTTGTACCATGAACCCGAATCCTTTCTAAACAAAAACTACCCACCTTCTAAAGAAGATGAGTGGTTCATGGTACCCCCAAGGAGAATCGAACTCCTGTTTCTTGGATGAAAACCAAGTGTCCTAACCACTAGACGATGGGGGCCTATTGGCAAGATCGATGAAATTATAACAAACTAGAGCTTATCTGTCAATCTTTAAGTCCTAGAGAAAATCAGGTATAATGAAGACATGAAAAAAATAATTTACATCCTAGGAATTGAGAGCTCTTGTGACGAAACAGCCGCCTCTATACTAAAGGTACAAGACGGTAATTTTGAAATTCTCTCTAGTGTCATATCTTCTCAAGTAAAGGTCCATGCAAAGTTTGGAGGAATCGTGCCAGAGGTGGCAGCCAGACTACATATTGAAAAAGTTTTGCCGATTATTGAGTCAGCGGTAGAGAAGGCTGGATTAGAAATGGATCAGGTTGATTATATGGCCGTTTGTTCTGGTCCTGGATTGATTAGCTCTCTTATGGTTGGAGTAGAGACAGTGAAAGTTTTAGCACATGCATTTGAGAAACCCTTAATTAGAGTGAATCATATCGAGGGGCACCTACTTTCCATTTCTGACAAATTGAAATTCCCTGCAATAGGTTTGGTTGTGTCTGGTGGGCATACTCAAATCATTTTGGCCAAGGATTATCTTAAATATGAGCTTTTGGGTGAAACAAGAGACGATGCAGCTGGGGAAGCTTTTGATAAGGTCGCAAAAATACTTGATCTTGGTTATCCTGGAGGTCCAGCGATTTCAAAAATTGCTGAAACAAGCAATGTGTCAGATTTGAAATTAAAAATTGAACTGCCACGGCCAATGCTAGACTCAAAAAATTACGATATGAGTTTTTCTGGATTAAAAACAGCGGTTTTATATAAATGGAAAGAGCTAACAGAAACTTTAAGCAAAAAAGACTTAGAAAAAAGTAAGGTTTTGATTGCTCGAGAGTTTCAGCAAGCAGCTATTGATGTCTTGATTACAAAAACATTAAAAGCAGCCAAGGAATATAAGGCCAAAACAGTTGTAATTGGTGGTGGTGTGAGTGCCAATAAGCTTTTACGAGCTGAGTTAGAGCAGACTATTGAAAAACAATTACCATCCGTTGAACTGTTAGTGCCAGAATTAGCCATGACAGGTGACAATGCAGCTATGATTGCTCAGGCGGCCTACTATCATATAAAGAAAAAAGATTTTGCAGACCCCTTGGATCTAAAGTCTGACCCTAACTGGCAATTAGTTTAATAAAAGGAGAAAGTTGAAAGTATAAAGTTAAAAGTTTTAGAGACGTAAGGATTGATTGCAATCAATCCCCGTTCTAAAAAATTGCCGCTGAAACGCTCACTGTCATTTCGAAATTACATGCCCGCCTGCATCGCTATGTTTACGAAACATTGCGGGCAGGAAGTGAATAGAGAAATCTGTGATGGCGATTAACATATCTTTTTGCCTTTATTTGTATCATTAGTATTAATTCGTATATTAGCATTCTTCTATGAAGAAAGTAACTAACAATAGCAAAGAGACAATTGCCTTCGGCAAAGAATTTGCCAAAGCCTTAAAAGGAGGCGAGGTTGTTTTGTTAGTTGGTGATCTTGGTGCTGGTAAGACAACCTTTTCAAAAGGTGTGGCGGCTGGACTTGGGGTAAAGAGAACGGTTAACAGTCCAACCTTTGTTTTGATGAAAGTTTATGATGTAAAAGGCAAGGGTAAAATTAATAACTTTGTACACATTGATACTTATCGCGGTTTGGATATATTTGACCTAGAAAATATTGGAGCTTTAGAATATTTTAGTCGAAAGGATTGTGTGTCTTTTGTTGAATGGGGTGAAAATGTAGAAAAGTATTTAATAAAGAGCAAAATAAAATTCAAAAAGATAATTATTAGAAATCTTGATGAGAATGCAAGAAGTTTTGAAATAAAATAGATTATATGATGAAAGATCCATTATCGTGGCCTGCGGCAGAAGAGAAAAAACCTCTTTCAGAGGAGCCACCAAAGAAATCAGAGATGGCTGAGGATATGCTGGACCTACAAATAGAGAGCATGCTGGTTGGTGAAGCTATAAAAGTTAATGAGGGTAATAATGGTGTTATTTTTAAAGTAGCTATTCCTTTGGAAACAGAGCTCGCAGAGACATTGAAGCTTGAAGGCGAAGGTGATTCTGTTGATACTGCTATCAAGGTTATGAAAATATATCAGCCTGGGTCTGGAGAAAAAGAATTTGAAATGCAAGGAATGGTTTTTGATATTTGCGCTGCTGCAAAAGAAGAAGGCACTCGCGTTGCAGAAATTCCTCGACCAATTATTATTCGAGACATAGAGCTTTCAGAAGGTTCCGCAACAACGCTTAAAACTGGTGGTGTTATATTTTCTGGCACCCAGGCAGAAGTAATTTTGATGGATTATATTGAAGGAGTAGATTTGGCTACATATTTATATCGTGAGGTTGTCAAAAGACATCCGAAAGCCGCCCATATACAGAAGAGCGTAGAAGATTTATCGTTTAGTGATTTACAAAAAGAGGCTGCCCTGGCTTTGGGATATGCTGCTCCAGGTGGCAAGTCTCACCGAGCAGAAGAAAAATTATTTGAGGCAGAAGTTGTTGCGAATCAAAATGCTCAGATGCTTGTGAAATATTTGGAAAAAAATGATTTTGTTTTGGATCCTCGTGTGGTAGAAATAATAAAAAACACATTGGACGTAATGCACGAGAAGGGTGTTTATCATAGAGATGCACATCTTAGAAACTTTATGATCGATCCTGATTCATTAGACAAAGAGGAGGACCCAATTGTGTATTTGATTGATTTTGGAACTTCGATTGTAGCTGGCTCAACGGAACGGGTAGGCGTTTCGGATGTTTATCTTGAAGGCGGAAAAAGATTTATATCAGATGATTATGCAGAAAATTTTTTAACCCCTCTGACAAAATCAAGTGAAGCAAAGAATCAAGAAAAGAAAAATCGTAAATTAGCAACGGCCCTTCGCATGAAAAAACGATTAGAAAAAAGACCCGAGTGGCAAAGGCTTTGGTCAAAATATGAAAAAGATGGAGAGATATCAATTGCCACAGCTTTTGAGGAAATCAAAGGGTGGAGTAGTGTGAGTAGTCCAGAGTTACAATTTACAGTCTTTACTGTGGTGCTTGCAGAGCTTGATGAGAAAGGATCATTAGATAGGGCGGAGCTAAAATCATTTGTTGAGGCAGAATTAGAAAAGAACCCTATTCCTTTTGTTCATAATCAATTGATTGAGGTATCAGACTTGTTTCAATAAAAAGAACGCCACTGATTGTCAGTCGCGTTCTAGATGTCGATTGCGTGTGTCGGAGTTTCTCTCGTTCTTTCACCTGCCTTTTCCCAGATGAGTTTGGTCCCGTCTGCACTGAGACGGACAGTGATGCCTTTAACGGCAGCATTTTTTTGAAGCGTTTTGAGTCGCTCCGATCTAGATGGTTTCTTTGAGTTCATATTGATGACCTCCTCTGTTAACAGAAAAGGTATTTAATCATTTATTTTATATATAGTCAAGACCCCCGTTATTAGCGGGGGTCTTTATTGTAGTATTATTCGCTAACTCGGAAAACTTCGTCTATTGAGGTGATGCCCTTTAGGGCTTTTACAATCCCGTCTTGAGCCATGGTTAACATGTTATTTTTGACCCCAATTTCTTGCATGTCGTATTCAGAAACTTTCCCTCCCAGAATAATTGTTTCAATTTCTTTGGTCATAGACATAATCTCGTAAATACCAATTCGTCCTTTGAAACCAATTCCATGACAAGTGTCACATCCTTTCCCTTTTACAAATTTTAGATTTTCCATGTCGGGTCTATCTGGATGTGCTTCTGGTATTTTGCCTAAGATATCTTTTACTTTAGCCATGATGGGTTCTTCCAGGGTTACTTCTTCTTTACATCCTTCGCAGACTCGTCGAACCAGTCGTTGACCAATAATTGCGTTTAGTGCTGGTGCTAATAAGAATGGCTTTACATTCATTGCCAAGAATCTTGGTACAGCGCCGGCAGCACTATTTGTATGGATGGTGGAAATAACCAAATGACCAGTTAGGGCTGCATTAATGGCAACATCAGAAGTTTCAAGGTCACGCATCTCACCAACCATTACAACATCTGGATCTTGACGCAGAATAGATCGAAGACCATCCGCAAAAGTGTAGTCCTTGCTATGATCGATCTGACTTTGGTTGATTCCCTTTAATTTATATTCAACTGGATCTTCCAGAGTAATAACTTTTGTACCCTCGATGTTTAATTTATTCAAAATTGCGTATAGAGTAGTAGTTTTACCGGAACCTGTAGGACCAGTCGTAATGATCATGCCGTTTGGTCTTTCTACTTCTCTCTTCAAGTCTTCAAAGGCCTTGCCCATTAATCCAAGATCTTGGAATTCTAGGCTGGCTGTAGAAGATTTTAACAAACGCATAACCACACTCTCCCCCCAAGTGGTTGGCAGAGTAGAAACACGAACATCAATTTTTTCGCTGGACATCTTGATAGAGATACGACCATCTTGAGGCTTTGAAGTAATGTTTAGTTTTACTCCAGCCAGTAGCTTGATACGAGAAATGATTTTTGGCCAATGTTTTCTTTCGATTTCAGCTGCATCATGCAAAATTCCATCTACTCGAAATCTAATTCTAACATCTTCTTCCTCGGCCTCAATATGGATATCAGAGGCACCAGATTGGATAGAAGCTGCAATGATCAAAGTTACCATGTCGGTGATATTTACCTTCTTTATATGTGCTTGAAGTGCAGTAAAGTCCTTAGCAATTTCCTGGAATTCTTTTAATTCTTCTTCTGAAACTTCTACACCAGAAACAGGCTTTACATATTTGGGTACTTTTGAATATTGTTCTAATCTTTTCTTCAAATTTCTTTCTGAAATAAGATAAAGTTTTACATCTGCATGTAGAGCTTCTTCTACTCTATGGGTTATTGCCTCAATGGCTTTATTTTCAGGATCAGTTGTGGCCATTCGAATTTCTGCCCCAGTGTTAACAAAGGCAATTAAGCTATTGTCTATTGATTCCTTTTCTGTAATCGTTTGGAGAGAATCATTACTTACCGGAAAGCCTGTTAAATCAATATAAGGAATGCCAAGTTCGTCAGCTTTTTGTTTTGCTTTGGTTTCTTCGTCACTTTCATCAATCGTTTTAAGCTTTTTAGAAAGTTTTGAACCAGAAGACTCATCTTCTTTTTGAGGAACTTTTTTCTTTGAGTCAATTACAACTTCATCATCATGATAAACTTTTTTTCCAGTCAAATCTTCTTTTCCTTTGTCTGAGAGTAGATCTTCAATTGAGCTTGTGTCTGTAGCCATATTTTTATGTTTATTTCTCCTTACTTAATTTTACCTTTTTTCACGAATTTAGTAAAACATTTTTGTAAAATTGCCTTTAAATTTGGTGTGAATAGGTTGTTTGCGAATTTATTTAACTATGGTAAGATAGGGGGGATTAAAGTATTTCAAATTAAGAATCATAATTGATATCACGTATGGTAGATGATAACAATATTATAGAAGAGATTGAAAAAGGAGGGGAAGTCAAACCAAAGAAAAAGGCTAAAACTACAAAAAAGAAAGCCGTAAAAGCTAAAACTATGGATATCAAACGCAAAGAGGGCAAGGATGACAATTATTTATTTACATTAGTGATTGTGACTGTGGTTATCCTGGGGATTATTGGAATTATCTTTGGCTATACAAAGGACAAATTGTCAGAATTAAAGAAGGGTGGTACAGAAGTAACAAAAGAGTTGGAAAATGAAGTTAACTCTTTGAAGAAAAAGTTGTCAGCTATGCAAGACAAAACAGCTGAAATGGAAAAAGAAACAGAAATCAACAAAGACGTTGTTATTGATTTGTTCGACAAGAACAGAACCATTCCAACAAATGTAAATGCTGTTGAATGGAAAGAGTTAGGGTTAGTAGATTTAACTTTTAGCGTTAGCTTTCCTCAAACTTGGGAAATGGTTCGACCAATTATTGAAACACAGGCAGAAGAAGGTGTTCCAGTTGATGAATTAATTTATTTGCAACCAATTGGTCAAGAATTATATACAGGTGCGATTACATTGAAAAATGACTATGCTGATTTTTCAAAAATCAGCTTAGAAGCAAAAATTGAAATTTTCAGTGAATTAGATGTTGTTGATTCAGTTGACTTCTCTTTTGGAAAGATGATTTATTTTATCAATCTTGATCAAGACAACAAGGAAGTTCCAACAATCTTAATTTTGACAGAAGATAATATTTATCGAGCAACTTTCAATGTTTCAGACAAAAAGACTTCAAATTACTTTGAATACCGTAAGGATTTCGAAGAAATTATTTCAACTTTTATTATGATGCCAGAGGTTGAGGAGGAAGCCTTGGCTGAAGAAGATGTTCTTACAGGCGAAGAATAAATTTCTATATTGGATAGAGCCCCGCCGACGGCGGGGCTCTATTTTTTTTGCCAGGGGGTATCATTGATTAATTGAATGATTTGGGGTACTATCTCTTCAGTGAACTAATTACAAATAACTTATGTCATTTTCAATAGGAATCGTTGGATTACCAAATGTCGGTAAGTCTACTTTATTTAAAGCCCTAACAAAGAAGCAAATTGATATTGCCAATTACCCTTTTTGTACCATTGAACCAAACAAGGGGATTGTTAAGGTTCCTGATAGTCGATTAGACAAGCTCGGCGAGATGTCAAAGACAGAAAAAGTCATTCCTACTGTGATTGAGTTTGTAGACATTGCTGGTTTGGTAAAAGGAGCTCATAAAGGTGAAGGTCTTGGCAACAAATTCCTACATAATATTCGAGAGGTTGATGCTATTTGCCATGTGCTAAGAAATTTTCATAGTGGAGATATTATTCACGTTGATGGCAAGGTAGATCCAGATCATGATGCAGATGTTATTGATATTGAGTTGGCTTTTGCTGACCTTGAAGTTCTAAATAAGCATTTACCAAAATTAAAGGACAAATTAAAAGGAGCAACCACAAAAGACAAAAAAGATAATGAGATTTTGATTAATATTTTTGAATCAAAAGTTGTCCCGGCGTTAGAAGAAGGAATTCCTCTTAGAAAAGTTGAATTTACTGATGAAGAAAAAGAGTTGATCGCATATTTGAACTTTTTGACAACCAAGCCAATGATTTATCTTTTAAATGTTGATGAGGATAAAGTAAGTGAAGCTTTTGACTTTGAAAAACTAAAAGGAGAAGTTGTAATCCCGATTTGCGCGCAAATTGAAGCAGAACTTTCAGATTTATCTGCAGAAGAAGCCAAGGAGTATATGGAAGAAATTGGTATTTCTCAAGCAGGCCTAGATCAAATTATAACCAAGTCTTATGAAATGTTAAATTTGATTTCATTTTTGACAACTGGTCCAAAGGAAACACGAGCCTGGACTATTACAAAAGGCATGACGGCTCCACAAGCGGCTGGGAAGATTCATGGAGACTTTGAACGTGGATTTATCTCTGCAGAAACAATTAACTGGCAGGATTTGCTAGATGCTGGAGGAGAAGTGGCGGCCAAAGAAAAAGGTTTAATCAGATTAGAAGGTAAGTTGTATGTTGTTCAGGATGGAGATGTGTTGGTGTTCCGGTTTAACGTTTAATAAAGACAAGAATAAGGAATTAGGAATAAAGAATTAAGGTAAATCACAAAATCATATTTGTAGAGACGCAAAATTTTGCGTCTCTTTTGTTTGTAAAAAAACTCCCCAAACAGCTTGGCTGTTGGGGCATGTCTCTACTTGGTCCGGCTTCGTGCAATGACCATTTCGAGAAGGGCTCTATTGATCTCGTCCAGGGTGAGTTTGCCATTGATTATGACTTCCATCCTGGGGGCTTCCTTCAGTATGATGAAGGAGCCCAGACTCACAGCGTAGTCTTTTGGGCTGGTTTTAATGTCCGGACAGGGAAGTTCAATCTTCTGCGCGACGCTGAAACGATACTTCCTGATGGGAGGGCCATCCAACTCTTCGGCTTCGAAGCTGGATATTTCGATGTAGTAATTTATCCCTTTTCGCCGGAAAGGAACCAGAATCTGTATCTCCACAAAAGTTTGAACTTCGGGAGAATCATCAGAAAATCCTAGATCCCTGAAAGCAAGAATCCCTTTGCGGTTGGCAAGCTCAGAGGGAAATAATCCAAGAGATAAAGGAATCTCTGAGAACTTCTTCAGTAGCCTTAAAGCAACTTCTCTGCGCTCGGCTCCGGTCAGTTTACTGAGTTTGCTCACTTTGATCCTCGAGTTTGTTTCTACCGTTGCAGGTGCAACATTCATTTTTATCATTTATGATTTAAATTGTCAATTAAAAAACGCCCCAAACAGCTTGGCTGTTGGGGCGTGGCCTCTACTTGGAAGAAGGAGGCATTTTGGCGAGCATGTTGAGCAGCGCCAGAGTGAATTTGTCGAGGACGATCCTTCCCTTGAGAACAATCGCATCACCGGGAGTTTCATTGTTTGATACTCTGAAGTTGTGATATGACCACAGGACGAAGTCATTTTTCAGAAAATCGATCTCAGAAAAAGAATCTGCGCGGAGAATCCCAATCTCCCAGTGCGAGTGGGGCAAGGAGGCGATATCCTCCTGGAAGGTGCTTGTCAGGATGAGGTAGAATTTGACGCGACGGCGGATGAAAGGAATGAAGAGATAATTCTTTTCAACTCCGCATCCATTTAGCGCAAAGTTGTCAAAGGTGCTGGACTGAAAGACCTTCATTCCAAGTCTGCGTGACAGCTGGCCTTCTGTAGCACCAAGGACCTCATGAATTCCAGGGAACTGACGGAGAAGGCCTTCGAGAACGGCTTTTCGCTTCTTTCTTTGAAGCTTGATTACACCAGACATTTTCGACTCCACGATGATTTCATGTGACTAGCAATTCGTCGCTCTTGTAAATGGCTAGGGCCATATCAACCAAACTGGTTGTTAGCCCGCCTAATCGAACAGTCCCCAGGAACTCAAGCTCTCGGAGCGGTTTTTCTCGGAGAAGGATGGATCCTTTTGACTTGTAGTGGTAATAGTCAGGATGATTCTTGTTCGTTGTTTTAGAATTCTTGACCTTTTTGACCAGGCCGAACCTGTATTTCAGAACGGGGTCTCCAAGGAGAGTGGTGCTCTGATAGCTTGAGATCTCCAAGTAGAAGCTGGCCCTTTCCCAACGAAACGGAATAAGAACAGTGTCCCACGTGGAAAGGATCTCTCTCGGAAGGGTGTCTGACATGAACAGGTCTCTAAAAACCAGAATACCTTTTCTTCTCACAAGGTTGCTTGCTGAAGATTCAAACATGCTGGGGATTTCTGGAAACGTAGAGAGTAGCTTCGTGATTACCTCTCTGCGAGAGGATCCAGCTAATTTTCTGATCTGATCCGCTTCAAACCTCAGAATGATTTCTATTGGTTGCAAGGGCAACACTAATTTTTATCATTATTCTTGTGATGTGTCAATGTATGAAAAATATGGGATTTTTTGTTTGATAGATAATCAGCTATAATAGAGTTATCTTAAATCATAAGAGAATAATATGAAAAACCTGTTACTTCTAGGTATGATTGCAGTCATGGTTGCTATGTTCCCTGGTGTGGGACAAGCAGCTTCATTGGATGCAGAATTAAGTGGACGAATTTTACTTCAAGTAGAGGAAAAGGGAGAAGCTTGGTATATTGCTCCAGCTGACAACGCTCGTCATTATTTGGGACGACCAGCAGACGCATTTTCTGTCATGCGAGAATTAGGAACAGGCATAAATGAAAGAGATTACAAATCTTTTAGAGAAAAAGCTCCAGCTAGATTGTCTGGAAAAATTTTACTTCGAGTAGAAGAAAAAGGTGAGGCTTATTATGTAAGCCCAATTAATAGAAAGATGTATTATCTAGGCAGACCTGCTGATGCATTTAATGTAATGAGAGGACTAGGTCTTGGAATTACAAATAATAATTTGAAAAGAATTAAGGTTAGTCAGAGAAGTCGTCGAGCTTTTCCAGCCACACCTGCGGTACCTGCACAACCACAAGACTCTCCAGCAGCTGTAATCCCAGCCACACCGGCCGTGCCTGCGCAACCACAAAATTCTCCGGCAGCTGTAGTTCCAGAGGCTCTTGCTACAACACCTATTGGTAATTATGGTGCTCCGTATGTAGTGTATGAAGTTGGTGTCAACAATTACCCTGATCATGAAGATAATAATTTATCTACAAATATTCCATATGCTTATGTGAATGTTTATCAAGTAGATCCGATAACGTATATTGGGACATTAAAGCAAATTATTAATACAGGATCTAATGCAGTTGCAAGTGTAACTACTGGTTATGGTGAGATTATAAATTTTGTCGGGTATGCGTCACAGTCACTAGCCCAAGCACAAACAACATACCAGTTTGGATCACCTCCGTACAAAAATTTCGGTCAAGCTGATCAGCTTTGTCAAATCAATTATCATGTAGCCAGTGAATATCTAAAGAACAGTACTGATTATGCATGTTCAAACTCATTAAGTACTCCATATCAAGGTGCAAATGAGTTGCCAACAGTAGTTCCTGCTACACCAGTTGAGCCAGTTGTTACAGAAACTGAACCTGTAGTCATTAATAATAATCCGACCTGGGGTTGGAAGATGGCACCGACCATTGATGATGCATATAACTTCATTAACGGATTTTTCCCATACACAGAAGCGAAGTATGTAGGAGATATTGCTTGGTCAAATGGAAATTTCTATATCTTTTACAGAGGAGATATGACCGGGACAGCTGACTGGGGCTGGAAGGTTGCTCCAGACAATGATGATCTATGGAACTTCTTGAACAGACAAGGTGCTTACACTGGAGCCCCTAAAGCAGAGGTAAAAGTTGTGGCCACAGACAATGATGATTACGTTTTTTACAGAGGTACAGATGTAAATGCAAATTGGGGTTGGAAGAGAGCAACTGATATTGGAGATATGTACAATTTCGTAAATGGTTTTGGTGCTTATAATCAATCTTATTGGGGAGACATGGCTGGAACAGAAGCAGATGACATTGATATGTATTATAATGTTGCAGAAGAAGGTGATTCTGCTTGGGGCTGGAAGTTAGCTCAGACAACAGCTGATGCATATGACTTTTTGAACAGAATCAATGCCTATGATGCAACCTATGGTTATATTCAGAGAATCAATGTTGTGACAGATGTGAATGGTTGGTTCTATATTTTCTACAACAAAAACGAATAGATAAATTAAGGAATAAAAGAACTTCGCAAAACGGAGTTCTTTTATTTTTCTATAAAAACACCCCAAACAGCTTGGCTGTTGGGGCATTATTTTACGTGGGGTTGGGAGGCGTTGAGTCCACTTTCTTCGGTGGAAGTTTCTCGTAGCGAAGTCCGCATTGGTCGCAGAAAAGAGGTCCTCTCGATTTGCGAAACTGACCGCGCACAATAACTTCGTTCAAAGGAACTCTCGCCCCACTGTAGTTAATTAGGTCCATGATCAATTGAACCAAGCTTCCTGATGGGGAAGCATTGTCTTGGTAGACAATGGGACCACCACAAACAACGCAGGTTACATCTGTTGTTTTCTTTTCCCAAGAAATACGAGTGATTGTTCCCACGGAAGCACCAGAGGAGATTAACGTCCTTTAATCTTATCGGATTTGATGATTATGTCAATAAAAAGAACTCCAGTATTCTGGAGTTCTTTTTTATTTTGAATGGGTTGTTTTACATCATTCCGCCCATACCACCCATGCCTGGCATTCCACCGCCCATTGGTGGCATACTTGGAGCATTATCATCTGAAGGTTCATCAGTGACGACACATTCTGTAGTAAGAAGTAAAGCTGAGACAGAAGCTGCATTTTGTAATGCAGAACGAGTAACCTTTGTTGGGTCAATGATTCCAGCTTCTACTAGATCTTCAAACTTATCAGATTTTGCATTGTATCCCATGTTTCCAGTTAACTTTCTAACCTCTTCTGCAATAACTGCGCCATCTTTGCCTGCGTTAATTGCAATTTGTCTAATTGGTTCTTCTAGAGCTCTTCGTAGAATTTCGATGCCCACTTTTTGTTCTCCTTCTAGGTCAACATTGTCTAGAATAGCTTTTGCTCGGAACAAGGCAACACCACCACCGGGGACAACACCTTCTTCAATAGCTGCTTTGGTTGCGTTAATTGCATCTTCGATCCGAAGTTTAGTTTCTTTAGCTTCAGTTTCTGTGGCTGCTCCAACTTTGATGACAGCTACACCACCAGCTAGTTTGGCTAAACGTTCTTTTAGTTTATCTTTGTCAAAATCAGATGAACTAGATTCGATTTCAGCTTTTACTCTGCCAATTCTGTTGTCTAGTTCTTCTTTGTTTCCTTTTCCTTCTACAATTGTAGTATTTTCTTTTGAAGAAATAACTTTATGAGCTTGTCCTAACATTTCAAGTTCAACGTTTTCTAGAGTTAGGCCAACTTCCTCAGAAATAACCTTGGCTCCAGTCAAAACTGCAATATCTTCTAACATTTCTTTTCTTCTGTCTCCAAAGCCAGGCGCTTTGATAGCTAAAGCATTAAATGCGCCTCGAATTTTGTTTACAACCAAAGTTGCAAGCGCTTCTCCGTCAATATCTTCTGCAATAATGACTAAATCCTTTTTTCCAACCTGGCTGATCTTCTCTAGCAACGGAACAATATCGTTCATGGCTGAAATTTTCTTGTCAGTTAGTAGGATATACGCATCTTGGTATTCTGCTTCCATCTTGTCAGCGTTAGTTACCATATATGGAGACACATATCCTTTGTCGAATTGCATTCCTTTTACAACATCCTTTTCAATGCCAAAACTTTGTGATTCTTCAACAGTGATGACACCATCATTACCAACTTCCTTCATAGCCTCTGCAATAATTTTCCCTAGCTTAGGATCGTTTGCAGAAATAGAAGCAACTTGAGTAATTTCTTCGTCACTAGAAATTGGTTTTGAAATTTTTGTCTTTAATTCTTCTGTAACAGCGTTAACACCCTTTTCAATCCCCTTTTTTATTTCCATTGGGTTGGCACCAGCTGCTACATTTTTGAATCCTTCTGCAATAATGGCCTGTGTTAGAAGTGTGGCTGTAGTTGTTCCGTCACCAGCAACATCATTTGTCTTGGTCGCTACTTCTTTTACAAGTTCAGCTCCAAGATTTTCAATTTTGTCTTTTAATTCAATTTCTTTAGCGATTGTAACTCCATCATTTACGATTTGTGGAGATCCAAAGCCCTTGTCTAGAACCACATTTCTTCCTTTGGGACCAAGTGTTACCTTTACTGCATCAGCCAATTGATCAACTCCGCGTTTAATTGCTTGTCGTGCTTTTTCGTTAAAAACTATTTGTTTTCCCATATAGATTTGTTAAATGTTAAAAAGTATAATGTATAAAATCAGAAAGAAACGTAGGAACACGTCGTGGCGTGTTTATCTCTGGAAGACACTCTCTAAAACTCTCATTGTCATTTCGAGGATACGAGAAATCTGTGATTGCGCTTTTTTTTGCCTTACTTATCACCAACTTGCTTGTATTGCTTGTCTTGCTCGTTTTACTTGTCTTGCTTTTTATTCAATAATGGCTAGAATTTCAGATTCAGTTAGAACAAGATATTCTTGTCCATCTACTTTGATCTCATTTGGAGAATATTTTGTGAAAATTATTTTATCTCCTGCTTTTACAGACATTGGAGCTCTTTGTCCATTGTCCAAAAGCTTTCCAGTTCCAATGGCAATAACTTCTCCTTTTTCTGGTTTTTCTTTATCAAGTGTATCAGGCAAAATTATTCCAGAGGCAGTTTTTGAATCTCTAGAAAGAGCTTTCACAATAACGTGATCGTTAAGAGGTTTTAACATACTTTATTTGATTTTATTTAATTAGCAGTCACACAATTTGAGTGCTAGACTATATACCTTTTTATCAAAATTTGAGTGTTCTGTCAAAGAAAATTAGACAAAAAATCAATTCAGTGGTATGGTTTTTTTAGTTCCGGTAGTGCTCAACTTTATGGAGGCTGAGATGGATGAAGAACCGATCAAGTTTCGAATTTTCCGTCGTCAAGATGGAGAATTCACTGGACCAAGGCAGAGAAAGGTCCACTTCACGGGATGCAACGGAAATCGCCACGTGAGCTATGTGGACCTCGCCACGTTCGACGAGGATGGGCTTGCCACGGCAACCTCTGTTCAGTCACATGCGGTCGTAGGCGCCTGTGATCACTCCTGCGCGTCCGCAGACCTGGGGAACTTCCTGTACGTCACCCGCTAGATTCAAATCGAGTAGCCCTTTCAAAAAGGTCTGCTCGTTTTTTTATAGAGACTGGACAAAAGGCAGAAAACATGCTATAATATAATGGTAACTTAGTTTTCGGTATAAAATGCTAATCTTAGAGAAAATACGCTCGGAAAGGGCAATTCTCATGACTCTCAACAGCACGATCTTTCGGATGTTCACGCCGAGCCAGATTGTCGCTTCTCATGGCAACACGAGGATTTCGGCTATCTATGGCTGCAATGGAGAGATCCACGTGGCCAGGGTGGAAGGAACCGTCTTCTATGGCGATTCCAGCTACATCAGTGCTCACCGCGCTTTGCCGAACTGGGACCTTGGTCCCTGCGATGGTAACTGCGGAAAGATGACCCACGGGTATTTCAGCTCGAAGTAGTACGTGCGTGCCTTATGGGCATGGAAACAGAAACGGGCAAGACTCCAAAGAGTCTGCCCGTGTTTTTTTACTTCGTCTCGTCATACCGTACTTGCCTGCCCACCGAAACTTGAGTGTAGGTGGGATCCGGTACCTCGTCTGTCTAATCGACTCGGAAAAGACAATGTTAAGAGTCGAATTCTCGAGATCCCGTTTTAAAAACGGGATGACAGAGTGGATGTCTTTTTGGAAGACTGATTAAAAGTTTATTTTGTTTTCAAATAATCCTCAACTACAGGACCAATATTCGGAGCACAATCATCTGGCAAATTCTCAATATCAAACCACTCCCACTCTCTAATATCTTTCCCTGGCTCAATCTCTCCAATTCTCTTTGAAAGGAAGTGCACCAAAATAACTTTGGTGTCTTTTTTTGTTGGATGAGAAAGCATCATGGGTTTAAGAGATCTTATAATCTCTACGTCGATGCCCATTTCTTCTTTTACTTTTCTCTTGCAAGCCGTTTCTAGGGAGTTGGTTTCGTCTTCAAAGTCAACGTCTTCGATTCTACCACCAACAAATTTCCAGAAGTTATCTTCTCCATGTTGGTTGAGAAGGACTTTGTTATTTTCGATAATGACTGGCCCGGAGGCGATGATGTAGTTCATACTTATTGGGTTATTATGAGTATTGACAAATATAAGTTTTTAGTGTAATATGTTTTGTTAGTGTTTCGTTTGAGTAACCACTTTGAGTTGAAGGATGAAGAAGCTAATCGGAAGGGCAGCCTGGCAACGGTTCGAAGAGCTTGATCTTGGTCGTGCAACCATCGTAGAGCATCGAGCTGACGGTGACAACGTTGTGGGCTTCATTGAGCACGTAGGCTCAGCTGCAGGTTCAGCGTCCGTTTATATCGAATGGAGACACCTTAATAATCTCGGTCGAGCGACGAAGTTCTATTCGGCCCTTTGGGCGATCGAAATCGAAGGCCATGTCATCTTTCTCAAGCGCATCGCAGAGGGGAAGCCTGACGCATTCGATATGCCGATGGATGGATGTGATCTCTACACGATCTTCATGGGCGAGCCCCGCATTCGTTAGAAACCCCGTCCTCTTGTAGGACGATAGCGCCGCGCAGACCAAGTCTGTTGCGGTGCTTTTATTTTAACATATTGACAAAGAGGCAGACAATTGTTATTCTTGTTTCTTCTTTTGATTCATTCACCTGGGAGGGCCAGATGATTCTTGAAAAGCATGATGTACCAGCTCTGGTACATTCTCGGAACTTCGTAGGCGCAACTTTGCTTGTGGGTTATGTTGACGGATCTCAGGTCGTGGGAGAGGTCAGTACGGCGACTCTCATGAATACGGATCTCGTTGAAATTGTCTGGACAACCCACAAGGAGCATGGTGGTGAGAGGCTCTGTGAGGATCTGATTCTCGATCAATGGGCAACAAGTATCGTTGGTCACGTGGTTTTCTTCATGCGCAACCAAGTGCTTTTGTCAGGAGCAGATCCTCTTGTTAGTCTGGTTTCTTTCTCCATGGAGGTTTCTCACAACAAGAGAAGGGGCATTCCTCCAAGGGCAATCAGTTTCACTCTCTTTCTCGACAAGTAAGTTCAAACGCCGCGCAGACCAAGTCTGTAGCGGTGTTTTTTATTTAAAATCTTTAATCAAATGAGAAATAATTTCACCGAAGATTTCTCTTGTCACTACCTGCCCGCAATGTTTCGCAGACATAGCGATGCAGGCGGGCGTGATGCATTGAAATGACAAAGAGGTAAGTGTTTAGCCTAGACCTTTTCTTCTGTCATGTCGAATTTAGCTGTCTGAAAGCAGCAAAAGAGAGATCTAGAAAAGGTGTGGGATGTCTCTTTGTGAGGAGTAATCTCACCCCAGATTTCTCTTGTCACTACCTGCTCGCAATGTTTCGCAGACATAGCGATGCAGGCGGGCGTGATGCATCGAAATGACCGGGGAGGGATTTGTCTTCTTGATCATACCAGTCTTTAGAAAGATCGTTCCAGTCTGGGTTTGTTTTGTTGATTAATTCATCTTTTTTCTGGCGTCTCCATTTTTTCATTCTTTTCTCAGCTTCGATAGCATCTTTTATATATTGAAATTCTTCATACCAAACAAGTTTTGTGCATTTGTATTTTTTGGTGAAGCCATCGAACATTTTGTTTTTGTGTTGCCAGGTTCTTTTTTGTAGGTTGTCTGTTACACCAATGTATAAAGCTTTATTGTTTAGACTTGTAATCATGTAAACAAAGTATTGGTGGTTCTTTTTTGTTTTTTTAGAATAAGTCATTTTTGAGAAATAATTTCACCGAAGATTTCTCTTGTCACTACCTGCCCGCAATGTTTCGCAGACATAGCGATGCAGGCGGGCGTGATGCATCGAAATGACAAAGAGGTAAGTGTTTAGCCCAGACCTTTTCTTCTGTCATGTCGAATTTAGCTGTCTGAAAGCAGCAAAAGAGAGATCTAGAAAAGGTACGAATTTCGGATCTTTAAGATCTCTTATTTTCAAAATGATTTAGAATTGAAAATCCAACAATAAAGGCGATAAAGATCAATCCAAACCACAAGCTCCACCAAAAGTGATAAAAGAGAGCCATAAAGGAAAGACTGGTCAGTAGAATTAGATTAATAGAGTTAGTCTTGATCTTATTTGTATATGCCCAGACTAGACTTCCGATTAGGAGAAGAGTTCCTATCAGACCAATCTCAGCTAGCATCACGAGCCAGGCATTGTGAACTGGTTGATAGGTCCAAGCCTCTTGATTTGGTTTTACTTTTTGTAACTCAATGGCATAATTCCCAAGTCCGGCTCCCCAGAGCCAATTATTTTTTATAACTTGTTGAAGTTCTGAATATTGATCAAGTCTTTCTTCGTAAGAATGCTGTTCCAATCTGGATTCACCAGTAATTCGAGTCACGACTAGACTTGGGTAGGAAACAGTGAAGATTATAATTACAAAAAGTAGGATTAGTGAAAGCTTGGTGGTTTTTTCTGTTTTTAGTTTATCTTTGCGAACAAAGAAGCCATAAATAATGGAGAAAAAGATAAGTGCAAGGATGGCTGCTTTGGAAAGAGTGGTCAAAGCTGCAATAGCAATGATGACAAAAGACAAAAGGAAAAATCGGTTCTCTCTTTTGGTTCTAGCTTTCGGATAAAGGTAGATTATTAAAAATAAGGCGATTACAAGGAAGGGCGCAAGAACGTTTGGTCCAGTCAAGCTACCAAAAGTACGCAGCCACCTTCCATCTGCAGTTTCAATCACGGGTGCGCCCAAAACTTCAGGGTCTTGGGCGGCCATGCCGAGCCATTTATTGGCAATTACTTTTTGCTCCATGAATTGGTTGATAGCAAAATAGCTTTGAGCTAGAGCGCTAATGGTAAAAGCGATGCCAAGGTTGATGACTTTTGGTCTGACGAGCAAAAGAACGCCTACAAAGGCAATAGCATTGATTAACCAGCTGAACTTTTGCCAAGCCACTTCCTGATTGGCTGCTAATAGGATATTAATTACAAAAAACGCCAAGAAAACAGCGAGAATCCCCAATCTTTTGTAGCTGTTTTTTTGTTTTTCTTTTATTTTTGACCAATCAACTGAAATCGAAAAATAGATTATTGAAAGTATCATGATTAGGCCAAGAAGTATCTCTGTTCCATACAAAGAAAGGCTGCCGTATTCAAAATGTTCAGATTTTATAGTTGCAGACTTATAAATCAATCGTGTTTGTAATGGAAGGAGAATAATAAAAAAGTAAATAAGATATGTAATAACTTGTTTGAATGTTTTCATTTGTTTTTATTTAAATTTTTGAATAGCTTTGAGCCATCGATCTCTAATTTCTTCTCTTTTATCTTGGTCATGAAATTTCAAAATCTCGTCAGAGATGATCACGTCTGTATTGTCTCCTTTGGCTGGCACTTTTAGTTTGTCTGGCAAGATTTTGAGTTGGAATCGTTTGAGAAGTTTTTCTGTGACATTCCCAATCCAGGTTGAGAGAATTAGTTCAAGGATTTTTTTTACTTTTGAATTTGATGTAATTTTCCACCTTTCGTTAGTTACAGGTTGGTTAATGTTTGGAAGATGTTTGCTTGTCCATCTATTTGAGCTGAAAAAACGTGAGGTAGTGCCCGCACTATCAAAGACTGGCATAAATTGAGTGATCCAATAAACAAGGTGGATATCTTGAGGATAAGCTAGTTTTTTGAGATTGAGATTTTTTTCTGTGACAAAAAAACTAAGACAGATTCGATCTTTTTGAGTCCTTTTGGTCGGTCTCCTTGAAAGAAGTTTCATTAATCCAGCTGCTAGGAATCTACTTGTCCAAATTCTATTTCTTTTGGTAATGATAGCTAGGTCAATATCGCTTTCAAAGCGGGCATTCAAGTAAGCCAGATTATTGCAAATTAAAATGGCTTTTACAAAGGGGAGTTTTGATAATATGTTGATATATCGAAGCGCGATTTTGATTTTCTTTTGAGCTATGAGGTATCTTTTTTTTCTGATCGAGATTAAATCAGTTTCATTTGGAAGAAAATAAAAACCCTCGCTAAATTCGAGGGTTTTTGAAGAAACTAAATTATCAAGTATAGTCTTTATTTCGTTTAAGCTGGTTTTTTCAGGGCAGTCATAGAGGTTTTTGAAGATTTCCCAGCCAGTCATTGGTAACTTAAAAAGATTAAAATAAGTAACAGTGTTTAGAATTGTTTTTTCTAAAGTAGTTAGTCTCATAGGCAAAATTATCTTTCCATTTCTGAGTTTAGTGTTGCTGCTGGAGTAGCTACAACAGGCGTCTTGGCAGAAGTTTCTGCTTCAATCTTTTTTATGTTGTCTTGGACAATTATTTTATCTCCTAAAATTTTAACAATCTGTTCCGGCCCAATTAAGTAGCTTTGATCTGTCCCAATCCATTTCTTGTCCTGGATTTCTAGCTTGTTAATGCCGAAAGCTTCTAGATTAATTTCCAAATCAACTATATGTCCAAGCAAGTTTCCACTTTCTGTTTCTACTGGCAGGGATTTTAATTTTTGAAAATTGATACGCATATTATTTGTCCTTCTTTTTTTCTTCAGGCAAGTTCTTTGGCGCAACTTCCGAAACGATTTCTCCCTCAATTAGACTTTTGTCATCCTTCATTCTTGAGAAGAGAATCTTTTGTTGAACAACTGTTAGAACTGTTGTTAATAGCCAGTACAATGTTAATCCACCAGGCAATCTTGTTCCGATGAAAATAGTCATAAAGGGCATAAAGTAAAGCATGCTTTTGTTCATGCTTGCCAAAGCACCTTCGTCCTTACTTCCCTTAGTCTTTTTCTCAGGTTTCTTTGTGGAAAGCATTTTTGTTTGTACAAATTGAGCTCCACCAGCCAAAACGGCAAGAATAATATTTGGAACAGCAAGATTTACAAGTCCAAATGATGTTGGATTAATCTGTCCTGGATTATGAACAAATGGATAAATTAACTCCAAGTGTTCTGAGGTTAATCCGATTCGAAAAGCTTGATAAACAGCGATTAGAAAAGGAAATTGGATGATAAGAGGTAAACATGATGAAAGTGGGTTAACTTTTTGAGACTTGTATAGCTTCATTGTCTCTGCTGCTAACTTCTCTTTGTCATCTTTTAGTTCTTTCTTTAACGCTTCAAGCTTTGGCTGAATCTCTTGCATGGCTTTTTGAGACTTGATGCTTTGCATGCTCAAAGGCAAGAGGATTAGTTTGATAAGAATTGTTAAAGCAATAATTGCGAGACCAATGTCATTGCCAGGCAGTACATTATAAAAGTAAACAAGGACGTTCAAGACTGGCTGATATAGAAGAGTGTTAAATAAATCGATCATAGGACTAAGTTAAAAGTTAAAAAGTTTATAAAGTAGAAAGTGTTGAGAGGATTATTTTTCTTCTTCCTCCTTTTTAGCTTTCTTTTTTACAACCTTTTTCTTTTTAGCTGGTTCTTTAGTTTTTTTCTCTTTTGTTTCTTTTTTCTTCTTTGTTACTTTCTTAACTTTTTCAACTGGAGATTCTTCTTTGGCCACCTCTTCCTTTTTCTCGTCTTTTACTTCGGGTGCGTTCTCTTCTTCATCTTCTGAAATTTTCTTTCCAGTTTCTTCTTCTACAATAGTAAGTGTCCAGCCTGTTAATTTACTTGCAAGTCGAACATTTTGTCCAGCGCGACCAATTGTTAATGAAAGCTGATCGTTTGGAACAGTGATGGTTGCTGTTTTTTCTTCTTCATTTAGCTCAACATCTGTAATTTTTGCTGGAAGAAGGGCGTTTGTAATGAATTTGATAGCATCTTCATTATACTCAATAATGTCAATTTTTTCTCCACCAAGTTCATTGATAATAGTTTGAATTCTAGCTCCACGTTGACCAATACATGAACCAATCGGATCAATATTTGGATCATCAGTAGAAACAGAAATTTTACTTCTTGATCCAGCTTCTCTTGCAATGTCTTTGATCTGGATAATCCCATTAGCGATTTCTGGTATTTCAAGATTGAACAATCGTTTTACAATATCTGGATGGGTTCGTGAAACAATAATTTCAGCTCCACGAGTAGTTAGGCTCACGCTGACTACATAAACTTTTACTCTATCACCAATTTTATATCGTTCACGTCTAATTTGTTCTGTTGGAGGCAATAGGGCAGTTGCTTTATCAATTTCAACAATAATATTAAGACCTTCAATTTTTTGAATCAGTCCAGTAACGATTTCACCTTCTTTTTCTTTGAAGTCCTGATAAACTACATTTCGTTCGGCCTCTTTTAGTCTTTGGATGATTACTTGCTTTGCTGTTTGAGCAGCCATTCGTCCAAAACTACCAGGAATTTCTAGTGGAGTAGAAACTTCGTCTCCGAGTTTGTATTTTTTCAAGATTGCTTTGGCATCCTTTAATTGTATTTCTGTTCGGGGGTTAAAATGTCTTTTTTCTTCTTCTTCCTCATCTTCACCTTCTTTTTCAGTCTTTTCTGCATCTTTTTTATTGTCCGCATCTTCTCTTTGTTGTTTCAATTCTTCAGCAGTGATCTCTCCAGAGGCTAATGCTTCTCTCACAGCTTCTCTTTCAGCCTTAATTCGTTCGATTTCTGCAAGTTCTTCTTCTGTTAAATCTTCTACTACTTCTTTTACATCGAAAATCTTAGTTTCTCCTGTGTCCAAAACAAACTCAGCTTGAATATTTTGAGTTTTGTCTCCAAAGTCTTTTCGATAAGCGGCTGAAAGCGCAGAGTTGATGGTTTCCATTACAGATTCTTCTGAAATACCTTTTTCTGCACAAATTTGCTTGATAATTGTTTTAATTTCCATATAAATTTAGTAAATAATTTTCAAATTTATTGAATTAGATTTATAAAAAAAGCCAGTTTATAAAAGATAAACTAGCATCTAGATAAAATATAGCACAAAGTAATAAAATTGTCCATTTTGTTTTAGAAAGTTTGCAGGTATTAATTAGCTTTAATTTTACTAAATGAGGCAAATATTGCCTAATTTTAGGTAATGGTGCTGGGGTGATTGGCTCTTGTCAAATCAATTTATTTGTGTTAAAGTTGGAGAAGTTTAATAAATAAGGATTGTTCTGCGCTTAGGCCACTAATCTGATCCTCAGATTACAGAACAGCCAAAAAGAGTCTATGAAGAAACATTACGAGTTGACTTACATTGTTTCTATCCAATTTCTAGACAAGGAATTGCAACAAGCTATTGAAAAAGTTGCAGGTCATATCAAGGAAATGAATGGAGACATCACAGCTGACCAAATTATTGGAAAGCAAAAATTGGCTTACCCAATCAACAAAGTTCATCAAGGAACTTATGTTGTAGTTGAGTTTGACATGGAGCCAGAAAAAGTACTTGAATTGGACGGGTTGATTAAACTTCAAGCTGAGGTTTTGCGTCATTTAATCATTTCAAAAAAGATTAAAACAGAGGCAGAAGTAAAGCACGAGCAAGAAGTTCAAGATCGTCTAAGAAAAGAAAAAGAAGACGAGTTGAATGAAATGGAGAAAGAAAGTAAGAGTACAATCAAAAAAGAAGTTGCTCCAAAGAAAGAAGTAGTTGAAAAACCTGTAAAAGAAAAAGAGGTTGTTGTAGAAGCTTCAAAAGAAGAAGACAAAAAAGTAGAGACAAAAGAAGCTAAAAAAGTTACAATGGATGATATTGATAAGAAGATCGATGAAATTCTTACAGAAGATATTATCTAATTAATTATTTCTCAAGTCTAAATAAAAATTTGTATGGATTTAAATAAAGCTATGATCATTGGTCGGTTAACTGCTGACCCAGAGAGTCGAACTACTCCACAAGGAGCTGCTGTTGCAACTTTTAGCCTCGCCACAAACTTGGTTTGGACAGATGGCAGTGGCCAAAAACAAGAAAAAGTTGAATATCACAATATTGTTGTTTGGAGAAAGTTGGCTGAAATTTGTTCTCAGTATCTAAAAAAAGGAACTAAGGTTTACATCGAAGGACGTTTGCAAACAAGAAGTTGGGAAGGTCAGGACGGTGTAAAAAGATATAGAACAGAAGTTGTGGCTGATAATATGATTATGTTGGATAGAGCTGGCGCTAATACTGGAGGCCAAGCCCCTTCTCCAAGTGTTTCTAACGAAATGCCAGAGACAGAGATCCCAACTATCAATCAATCAGATGACAATGAACCAGAGATCAAAGTTGAAAATATTCCATTCTAAATTACTATATTATGAATTCTAAAAATACTACATTAAAGAAAGACAAAAAGTGTTATTTTTGTGTTAATGGTCTTAATGACATTGATTACAAAGATGGACAACTTTTGCGTAAGTTTCTTTCTGGTTATGCAAAAATTTTGCCAAAGAAAAGAACACGTGTTTGCGCAAAGCATCAACGTAAATTAGGAACAGCAATTAAAAGAGCTCGTCTAATGGCAATCTTACCTTTTGTAAATAGATAATTTTTCTCTAAAGCGAGATAAGGATTAAGCGCCATTTAAGTAATTTCTACTTATCGTTTAATTCTTGTCTCGCTTTTAAATTTTATGTTAGATATTAGTTCAATCAAGCTTGGAGTTGTTGTGAAATACAACAATGCTCCATACGTCGTTACAAAAGCAGAACAAAAACAAATGGGGCGTGGTGGCTCAATCAAGGTTTTAAAGCTCAAGCAGCTAATTGATGGTTCTGTTTTAGAAAAAACAGTTCAAGGAAATGAAAAAATGGAAGAAGCGGATTTAGAACGAAGTAAATCTTCTTTTCTTTACAAAGAGGGTGGTGAAGTTTACTTCATGAATAGTGAGTCTTTTGAGCAATTTTCAATTGAAGAAGAAAACGTTGGGGAGGCTATAAATTTTTTGAAAGATGGGACAGAGGTTTCTGTTTTGTATTTTGAAGGTAAGCCGGTTTCAGTTCAAGTTCCAGTCAAAGTGGAATTAATGGTTACTGATTCTCCTCCAGGTGTAAAAGGAGACACTGCAGGAACAGCAACAAAGCAAATTACTCTTGAAACAGGGCATGTTTTGAATGCACCGCTTTTTATTAAGCAAGGTGAAATTATTAGAGTAAACACAGAAACGGGAGATTATGTAGAAAGAGTTAGTTAGAATAATAAAAAAGTCCTCTGAGATTCCAGAGGACTTTTTTTGTCTATAAATTTGATCGTTCTTCAGCAACTTTTTTCCAGATTTCCTTTTCTATCTTGTCCATTAATTTAGGATTGCTCTTTAGATAAATTTTAGCTGTTTCCCGCCCGACGCCGAACTTTTCTTCTAGATAGGAATAGGTGTTTCCTGACTTTTTGATGACATCATATTTGAGACCAGCATCAATTAAGTCTCCACCCAATGAAATTCCTTCATTGTACATAATATCGAATTCACAAGTTTGGAATGGAGGGGCAACTTTATTTTTGACAACTTTACATCTTACTCGATTTCCGATTGTAATATCGGCTTTTTTAATTTGAGCTGCTCGACGAACCTCAACTCTAAGGGAGCTGTAAAATTTTAAGGCCGTTCCACCAGTTGTTGTCTCTGGGTTACCAAAGAAGACACCAATTTTTTGGCGAGTTTGATTGATGAAAATTAGCGTTGTATTTGTTTTTCCAATTACACCTGCTAATTTTCTCAAAGCTTGGCTCATTAGCCTTGCTTGTAATCCCATGTGGCTATCCCCCATATCTCCTTCGATTTCTGCCTTAGGAGTAAGAGCTGCCACTGAATCAACAACAATTAAGTCGATTCCATTTGATCTAATAAGGGTTTCAACAATTTCTAAGGCCTGCTCTCCGTTGTCTGGTTGTGAAATGAACATCTGGTTAATGTCGATTCCAATCTTTGTTGCATAGTCAGGGTCTAGAGCATGCTCTGCATCTACAAAAGCTGCAATTCCATTATTTTTTTGAACTTGAGCTAGGATGTGAAGAGCTAAGGTTGTTTTTCCTGATGATTCAGGTCCAAAGACTTCTATAATTCTCCCTCGTGGCACACCACCAACTCCAAGAGCAATATCTAGAGACACACATCCCGTTGAAATTGTTTCAATGTTTAAGGTTGTGGCATCGCCTAGCTTCATGATTGCTCCTTCACCAAATTTTTCTTTGATTTGAAGGACTGCATCATTGGCTGCATTTGTTTTTGGATTAGTTGGCGCTTTCTTTTCTGGCTTCTCTGTTATTTTTGACATATTTTATATTTAGAAAAATAAGCATGGATATTCTTCTAAATGAATTACGATAAGTTTAGTTATTCAGTGTCATTTACGATTATTTTTCTGTAAATGATTTGCTCTTTGCTGTGTTTCTTTTTTGCTGATATTTTAATTATATTTAGGTTTCTTTGTAAATCAAGGGTGACATTAAATCGTCCATCTTTATCACTCAAGATTGGTCGGTTGTTTACTGCCAAAGTAACTTCCTTTTCTGTTGTTCCTTGGATGGTAATTTGATGGTCGCTAGTTATTAGGTTGTCTACTGGCGTTTCCACGACTAGCATTGGCGGAGAAATGATTTTATTAATTCCACTACCAATGTAATAAAGAACAGCTAATAGCACAATGAGAAAAATTGAATACTTCAAAAATTTGGGATTGAGAAAAAAGTTAGCAATTTTGTGCCACCAGCGCACTTCTTTGATCTGTTTTTGTTTCTGAGTTTTAAAGTAAAGCTTTTTTTCACGATCAAATAATTCAACTACAGTAGTTGGATTGAGGTCTAGCAACTTTGCATAGCGTTTTAAAATATTGGTTGCATATACATCAGCCGGGAGGGCTTTGTAGTTATTCTTTTCAAAGTTTTTGATGTAGCGAACATTAATGTTTATTAGCTTGGCTGCTTTGTCTTGTGAAAGTCCTTTACTTTGTCTGTGCTTAATTAATTTTTCTCCCAACGTTTGAATGTTGGTAATTTTCTTTCTAAGAAAGCTAGTCATAGTCTAGTATATTTCATTGCTTGTACTTTTTTTTGTTGGTGGTGCTTCATCTTCTTCTAGTTCATCCTCCGCATTATCATCTTCTGGTTCGTCATCTTCGTATTCATCGTTTTCTGTAGTATCTTCTGGTGTTTCTTCTGATTCATTTTCCTCCTCATCATTTTCATCTTCATCAAAATCTTCTTCGTCCTCATCTTCTTCAATTATTTCTTCAACTGGTGCAGGTTCGCTCATTGTAGAAGCGTCCATTAGAAGTTCCCGTGGTCTAGCTCCATCTGCTGGCCCTACAATGCCAGCCTCTTCTAGTAGATCAATTAATCTGGCTGCTCTTGCATACCCAATTCTTAATCGTCGTTGTAATAATGAAGCAGAAGCTTTTCCAGCTTGAACAATTACTTGCTTGGCTTCGTCAAACAATTCATCTCCACCATCTCCACCACCACTTTTGAAATCAAAGCTTGAGCCACTAGCTTTTGGTTTCTCAGTAATTTCATCCATATATTCGGGATCATCGGACTGATTTTTCAAGAAAGCAACGACTCTTTTTATTTCATCATCACTTACAAAAGGAGCTTGTAATCTCTTTGATGTTGAGGCTTGTGGAGACATATATAGCATGTCACCTTTTCCAACCAATTTCTCCGCTCCAGAGGAATCAAGGATAGTTCTAGAGTCCATTAGGGAAGCAACGCTAAAGGCGATTCTACAAGGAATATTGGCCTTAATTAGGCCTGTAATAACATCAACAGAGGGTCTTTGTGTGGCTACAATCAAATGAATCCCAACCGCTCTAGCCATTTGAGTCAATCTAATAATACATGCTTCTACTTCAGCTGCAGCCGCAACCATTAGATCAGCTAATTCATCAATAATAATGACGATGTATGGCATCTTATCTTTGGCTGTCATGTTGTAGCTTTCAATGTTTCTCTTGTTAACCTTTGAAAGCTCGTCAAATCTACGGTCCATTTCTGTAATGGCCCATCGAAGCGAATATACGGTTTTTGTAACATCAGTAATAACTGGAGCCAGTAGATGTGGAATTCCATTATAAATAGGGAACTCAACTCTTTTTGGATCTACCATAATAAATCGGAGAGTGTCAGTATTGTTCTGATATAACAGGCTCAAAATAATACTATTCAAACAAACACTTTTACCAGAACCAGTTGCACCAGCTACTAATAAATGAGGCATGGTTGCAAGGTTGCCAGTCCAAGCTTTTCCACTTACGTCTTTTCCAATACAGAGTTCAAGGTTAGATTTTCTTGTCTTGAAAGATTTTGATTCTAGAAGTTCTTTCATTCTAACCATGGCTGGTTTTTGGTTTGGAACTTCAATTCCAACTAAAGACTTACCAGGAATTGGTGCTTCAATTCTAACTGGGTGAGCAGCGAGAGCCAAAGCTAGGTCATTATTCAGGGATGTGATTCTTGAAAGTTTAACCCCCTCTGACGGTTTAAAAGTATATTGAGTTACAGTTGGTCCAACTTGAACGTCGCCCATTTCAACATCGATATTAAAATTTTCTAAAGTTTTTTGAATTTTTTCTGCTCCCAGTTTTGTATCACCACTTGTCGGTTTTGATACTTTGCTATCTAATAAGTTGATAGGTAAATCGATTTTGATCCTAGGCGCGCCCTTAAAAGGGTTTGTCTTTGATTCTTTGCTATTTAGAAGTGCTTTGGCAGGAGATTTAATTGGAGTGACAATTGTTTCATCCTCTTCGTCGTCCTCCTCGTCGAGCTCTTCTTCAGCATCTCCTTCTTCATCATCTTCGTCCTCAGCATCTTCATCAGATTCTTCCTTCTTTTGTAAAAAAGGTAAATTGAAATATTTTAAAACACTTGTTTTTTCAAATATTGCTTCAATGCTAGTATTAAACATCAACAAAACGGATGCAAACAAAAGGGATAGTAAAATTACTAGACTGGCCCAAAAGCCAAGATAGATAATTAATGGATAGGAAAGAACGTAGCCTAGAACACCACCACCTAATCCACTAAAAGAAAGTTCAAAGGATTCAGTTGGTGGAACTTTTAAATGCAAAAGAGAGTGAATACTTAAAATAAATAAAACAATTCCTATGTAATTAGGAATTGAAATACTATAAGAGTTTGGCCTAGAAAGTCCGTATCCAAGTAAGATTAGAATTAATGGCAATAAATATCGACCCCAACCAAAAACTATTCCAAGCCCAAGATCAACGTATGTTCCAGCTACACCAGCCAAATTTAAAAAACTCAAAATGCAGATCAAAGAAACGGCAAACAGAAAAACAATAATAATTCCGCGCTTTGTTTCTGGACTCAAACTGTAATATTCAACCTCTTCATATTTGCGCCGTTTTTTTCTAGCCATTTTATTTTTATTTATGATTCTCTACTGCTTATTTTAGCATGTTTTTCATGATATGAAAACTATTATTTTGGGATAAAAAACAGTAGAATTAATAAATAATTCTACTGTTATTGAGAAGTTAAACTCTTCAAATGAGCAGACAGGGGACTATAGAGCCAATAATATAGAAAGAACAAATAAACTCTATAGCTGAGGAGAGAGATCTCCTTGTCTACCCATTTGAAAAGTTCAAATAATTTTCAGAAAATTGATGAGGCTGGGCAATAGGTAAAGTTTGTATATATTATTAAACTCCTAGCCTCAATCCTCATCATTTTTCTAAAAATTATTGCTATCACAGTGATGAGGAGGAACAGTTTCACGTTCGGGCAAATAATTGATTTATCCCAGGTGAAATTGTTATGTGTTTTTTAGTCCAAGGCTCAGACAAGCTAGAGTCTTAGAGCTAAGTCTCTCTCATCTTCATCACTGTAAAAGCAATTTATCAATGAACATATAAGTATAGCACAAAGTTATATATTTGTCAATGCCTATCGTCTTGATTTGACAGAATTGGCTAAATTTACACAAATATATCTGCTTGAATTAGTAAACAAATTGACAAAACTAGGTGTATATAATATAGTTTTAGAGTCTTAGATTAATAATAAATTATTTTCTTATGTTAATTCCAACAGTAATTGAGAAGTCTCATGGAGGAGAGAGGGCTTATGATATTTATTCAAGACTTCTAAAAGATAGAATAATTTTCTTGGGGTCTCCCATTGATGATCAGGTGGCAAACTCTGTAATTGCACAACTGTTATTTCTGGAAAGTGAAGATCCAAAGAAGGAGATTAAGCTTTATATCAATTCTCCAGGTGGTTCAGTTAGCTCTGGGTTAGCGATTTACGATACTATGCAGTACATTAAGCCAGATGTAGCAACTATATGTATTGGAATGGCGGCAAGTATGGGCGCAGTTCTTTTAACTGCAGGCGCAAAGGGAAAGAGATTTGCCTTACCAAATTCAAAAATAATGATTCACCAAGTAATGGGTGGCGCTCAGGGGCAAGCAAGTGATATTCAGATTCAGGCTGAGGAAATTGTGAAGGTAAAAGAAAATTTGAATAAAATTTTGGCAAAGCACACCGGTCACCAATTAAAGAAGGTTGAAAAGGATAGTGATAGAGATTATTATATGACTGCTGAAGAAGCAAAAAGCTATAAACTAGTTGATAAGATTATTTCATAGAAAAAGGATCCCCTATATGGGGATCCTTTTGTGTATAAGGTGAGGATAACTGGAGGCATGCATCCTTATAGAATAAACCGCCTGAAAGTGTTATAATAATATGAAACAGGTTGCAAGTCTTGCCAGGAGCCTTCAGAGAAGTAAAATTTAGCTAAATTTAGACGAATTTAGCCCAGTGTTGTCAGGGGTTGACAAATATCTATAGACTTGTTATACTATTGAGTCATCGTGTTAAAAGAGTAAAGCCTTTTTTCTTGGGCAGACACGACAAGCATGGAATTTTTATGTTTAGGTAAGATCAGGCTCAGGCTCGATTTGGCCTAACTAAAAATTTCTTGTCTGTCCTTGAAAGAAGGTTTTTTTGTAAAAAAACTCCCCAAAATAATTGGGGGGTCTTTTTTTATTCAGTTGTAATTGTTGGAGTTGTTGCGTCTGTCTCTGGTTCTTCTGGGAAAAGATTTTTTAGATCAAGAGCTTCGTCTTCAGTTTTTTCTAGTTCTTGTTGCTCTAGAATTTCTTGTGCTTCTTTTTCTTTTGCCTCTGGGTCAACACCCACTAGATATACAGCCTGCCACGGAACATAGTGACTGCTCCATGTTTCCTTTTCTTCTGTGCCATCTGAGAATTTTACAATTCTATCAAAGGTTGTGTCGGCACCATTGTGAGCTGACTCCGTTCTCTTTCTTTCCCCGGGTTCAAGTTCTGTGGTTTCAATCTCTTTCGCTGGTCCTGGAGAGGTAATATTAAATATTTTTGGCTTTAAGTCTTTCATTTCAGTAACAGTTGTCTGTCCTTCAAAAATTGTTTCACGACCATCATCTGTTCCCCAAATTTCAAACTGTAAATTATCTCCCCAAAGTTTTGTTTGAATTAGAACATGATGTTCTGTGTCATTTTGAAAACGAACATCTGGCTGCGGAATATAAATTGTTGCGTCTGTTCCAGCTGGTTCGTAATAACTAACTCGATATGAATGGTTTCTTCTTTGAGTAATTTTCAATCCAGAGTCTAATGCCGCTCGGAACATGGTTGTAGCGACTTGGCATAAACCACCACCAAATTCTGGAATGGTTTCGTTCCCCTTAATAACTAATTCTGGTTTATAACCATTGCTTCCATCAACAGCCCCTAGATTTTTTACAAGAGAAAAGCTGTCTCCGGGAGCCACAATTACTCCATGCATAGCAGCTGCCCCGATTCCAATATTATGTCTTCTGTTTGCGGGACTTCCAGAAAAGAAAGATATTCCATAACCAATCCTTTCTTTAATTCCCAAGTCATTAGTACTATCCATGGTTACTTCCGGTTCTGTGATTTCAACGATCAAAGAAATGTTGGGATTCTCATTGATAATAATTTCTTCACTTATTTTTTCTAATGATTTTTCAATATTAAGTGTTTGACCATTTTGGCTAGCTTGAAATTCGGCAACACGCCCATCTTTTATTTGTAGTTTGGCGTCAACCGGCTCTTGGTTAATACTTTGTGACATTGACTCAAGTTGTCCAGAGATCATTTCTTGATCTAGCATTACAGCTGGAGCTTCATTGTCATTTAGCCCTAGTTTTAGCCAATGAGAAAAGTCTTGCCATTTGATTTCCCATGCTTCATCCTCATGTGCAAACTTGATTTTTTCTATAGCAAGTAGCTTTACCACAGATTCTCGAAGAGCTTCTGCCTGTTCGGTGGTGATTCTTGGCTTATCATTTTTATTAGGGAGTAAAACCTTCCTATTATTCAATTCTTTTAGATTTTCTTCTAGGTTTTCAATTGCTTCATTATAATTAAAAGTTAGACCACCTGTTGTTGAGGGAGAAAATGACAACTTGTATTCTTTTGTTGCTTCGTCAACAATGTTCAAAATTATATCAGCATCTTTGCTTGGTTTTTCCAGCGGAGAAAATTCTGTTTCAAGTTTTTCTTTTAGTAATTCTTTGTCAAAGCGGTAATCTAGATCAATTTGTTTTACAAAGATTGGCGCTGAAAGGATTTGGATATAATTTCGCCACCAAGTGTTTTCTCGTCCATATGAATAGGCTTTGTCAATTACACTTTCTAGGTTTAAGTTGAAAATTTCCTCAGTTGGATCTAAAATTATTTTTTCTTCAGTAGCAGTTTTAAAGACAAATCCATTAGAGAAAGAAGTTTTAAATTTTCCGGATAGAACATTGGTCGCTTGAGTTTGTGTTAGTCCTCCGAGATTTACGTCATCAACCTTGACGCCGGAGTAAATTTTATTGTTATTGCTGTAGGCCATGGCCGCAGCTGTCCCAACAACCAAAACTAAAACAGAAAAAACAACGATTACTAATATTAGTAACCATCGCCAAATAGTTGAAGTTTTGTTTGGTTGGACAATGTTTGTTGATTCCATATTCTTTACATTTATTCACTTTGCAGTATTTCGTTTAGGATATTTTTTGCCACATCTTCTTTGTTCTTTGTTTGTTTTGTGTCTGTCAAAATATTTAACTTTAGTGCACTTCCTTCAGTCAAGTTGTTTGGTAGTTTTTCTTTTGGCCACAATAAGGTTGATCCATTTTCTAGTTTTATAATTACCTGGTTGTCTTCAATTCTATCAATAGTGCCGTTTAAATAATTCATACGTATTAATCAATCGCTTTAATTTTAATTTCTACTTTTTGTGCTTCTGGTGCTTTAGGAAGTGTGATTTTTAAAACACTATCTTTGAATTCAGCCTGAACAGCGATATTTTTGACTGGGACTGGTAGAATTATACTTCTAGAAAAACGACCCCAGTAACATTCTTTGTAAAGATAACTTTCTTCTGTCGATTCAAAGGTTTTTTCTCTTTCTCCTTTTATAGTAAGAATGTCTTTGTCTAAATCAATTTCAATTTTTTCAGGCTTTACTCCGGCCACTGGTGCGATAATATACAAATTTAGATTGTCTTGAAAAATATCAATAGATAATTGGCCCTCTTCTGGGATTTCTGCTTCTTCAGTGAAAGTGGGGTGTGAAAAATGTTCATGAATTCTTACTTCATTAGTTGGCTTTGATTTTTGGTCACTAAAAAAGTCCTCTGGATTGTATAATGACTCTAAATCATCTAAATGATCAGACCAATTTGGCTCTTGTGAATTTGACATAAATTTTGAAGGATTATAAATCAAGTATATCTGAAAATTTAGGGAAAAACAATAAAGAGCCTAGGTAAGGCTCTTTATTAATAGTTTGTTTATAAAGTTGGCTCTACGTCTGGTTCGGCTTGGCTTGCCTTTAGAGCATCCTTGAGAGTTTTGCCTGCTTTGAATTTGACGACCTTGGTTGGTGGAATTGTAATCTTCTCTGCTGGGTTTTGTGGGTTTACTCCTTCTCGTCCTTTTCGGATACGAGCTGAGAATGTTCCGAACCCTGTTAGAGTTACTTCTCCACCAGTTTTAATGGTGTCGATGATAGTATTAGTTAAGCAGTCTAGCATGTCTTCTGCTTGTTTTTTTGTGACATTACACTTGTCAGCGAGTACGCTGGCCAATTCTGCTTTATTCATAAGTTTAGACTTACTAATTATATTTTTTTATATTAAACTTCTACGTCAAATTGGATTCTCTCAATTTTCTGAGTTGTTTTGTTTTCTGGCTTAATTATAACAAAAATTCCGTTAATTTGGCAAATTCCATGTTCTGGTATTACGTGCTCTCTAGGAATTTGTGTCAAGAATGTTTCATAAACATTCTTTAGGTCAACTCCCAGGCTTGAGTCTTTTAATCCACACATTCCAGCATCAGATACAAAGGAAGTTCCTTTTTCTAGAATTTGTTCATCAGCGGTTTGGACATGAGTATGTGTCCCCAGGACTGTGCTGACTTTGCCATCAAAATATCGAGGAAAGGCATTTTTCTCGGAAGTTGCTTCTGCATGAAAGTCGACAAAGATGGCGGATAGATCTGTATTCTTATGTTCTTCTAAAATATTTTCTAAAGTTCGGAATGGACATTCGAAAGCTTCTTTGAAAAAGAAGACTCGTCCCATTAAATTTACAATTAATATTTTCTTTGTACCAATTTCAATTACTTTGGAGCCATCTCCGGGAACGCCCGCTGGATAGTTGGCTGGTCGAATAATTGGAAACTTATTTTCTCGTAAAACTTGTTCACCATCCTTATTTTTCCAAATATGATTTCCAGATGTAAAGAAATCAATGCCAGCATCCATCATCTCGGTAAGTGTTTTTTCTGAAACACCTTTGCCATGCGCAAGATTTTCAGCATTAGCAATGATTAGATCTGGGTTATATTTTTTCTTTATTTCTGGGATAGCTTCTTTGACGCCATTGCGACCAATCTTTCCCATGATGTCTCCAAGGAAAACAATTTTTAATTCTGACATAGTATAATAGTTAGAAAGTTTATAAAGTTAAAAGTCTATAAAGTTAAGAAATAGAACAAATAAGTAGGAGATATTTTATAAGCCAGACCTTGGACTGTAGAGTCATCTCTTAAAACTTTATGAACTTTTCAGCTTTTAACTTTACAAACTCATGTCATGAGTATAGCAAATCTTCTAAAATAAGGCAAAAAGGATACAAAAAGAACCCCGCCGATGGCGGGGTTCTTTTACTTGAAGTTTATCTAGCGTATTCAATGATTCTATTTTCTCTAATCACTGTTACTTTAATTTCACCAGGATATTTAAGTTCTTTTTCGATATTCTTGGCAATCTCTTTTGCTTTTTCGTGAGATTGTAAATCTGATAATTTGTCTGGAGAGACAAAGACTCTCATTTCACGACCAGCTTGGATTGCATAGGCTTTTTCTACACCATCTTCTCTAGTTGCAATTGTTTCTAATTCGTCTAGACGTTTTAGGTATCTTTCGTAGGTGTCTTTTCTGGCACCAGGTCTAGCTCCTGAAATTGCATCTGCAACTTTTACAATGATTGCTTCTAATGTAGAAGGATTGTCATCGTGATGTTCTAGAATTGGAGCAATGATTTCAGCCGGTAGTTTGAATTTATTAGCAATGTCACGTCCGATTTCGGGATGAGTTCCTTGGATTTCATGATCAACGGCTTTACCAATGTCATGTAGGAATCCACCTTTTCTGGCAACGTTTACGTCAGCGCCAAGTTCTTCTGCTAGTAGAGCAGAAAGGTTAGCCACTTCAATACTATGTTGCAATACATTTTGTCCGTAACTTGTTCTATATTTTAATCTACCAACTATTTGAACTAACTTTGGATCAAGTCCAGCAATACCTAGGTCATAACAAGCTTGCTCACCAGTCTTTTTGATATCAAGTGCAATTTCTTTTTTAGACTCTTCAATTGCTTCTTCAATTTTGGCTGGATGAATACGACCATCTAGAATTAATTTTTCTAGAGTTTTCTTGGCTACGTGTCGTCTAATAGGACTGAAGCCAGAAACTGTAATCATTTGTGGAGTATCATCTACAATAATTTCAACTCCAATTAATTGTTCTAAGGTTCGAATATTTCGACCCTCACGACCAATGATTCTACCTTTCATTTCTTCAGAAGGAAGGTCAACCATGGTTGTAGTTGCTTCTACTGCATGAGAAACAGAGCATCTTTGAATGGCTTGAATTAATTTTGTATTAGCAATGTCCTCCAATTGAGTAATGTTTTCATCTTCAATTTTTTTGACACGGTTCATCAAAGATTCTTCCATGTCTTTTTGGACATTCTTCAAAAGAACTTCTTGCGCATCTTCTTTGTTCATTTCCGCAATAGTTTCAAGCTTTTCTACTTGTTGTTTTTTTATTGTATTAATTTGAGCTTTTACGTCTTCTAGTTGCTTGGCTTTGTTTTGTAGGGAAGACTGTTTTGATTCTAGATCAAGTAATTTTTCATCAAAAAGATTTTCTCGTTTTTCAAGGCGTTGTTGTTGATTTCGTGTTTCTTGACGTCGGCTGTTTTCTTCTTTTTTTGCCTCATCAATAATGTCAATTGCCTTGTCTTTTGCTTTTAATAAAATCTCTCGCTCTTTGTTTTTTGCCTCTTCTACTGTAGCTTGCATTTTTGCTTCTACAGAATTAGCTTCGGTTTGAGCGATTTTTTTTCTAATAAAATAACCAGAAACTGAACCAATAATAAGACCACCTACAATCATTATTGGGTATAACATATATTTCTTGCTCTGTGTGTGCAAGACGATTTTGAGAAGTTTGCCAAAATTACTGCAAGTTTAGCAGTTTTTTAGAAGTGTAATTAGATTGGCAATTTATAGAAGTAATAAGATTTTTTCTATGACTTAGATTCGCTAAGTTTAGTCTAAATTCAAATTTGTTCATTATCTTTCCAAAACCTCCGCTCAACAGAATTCAAATTATTTATTATTTTTTGTACTTGGAGTGTAGCACGAAAGCCTGTAATTTGCAAGACCTGGAAAACAAGTAAAACAAGCGAGACAAGCAAGACGAGCAGGACAAGTAAAACGGAAAAGTTTAAAAGATCGGAGAGGGACTAAAAACAGAGGATTGACAAAATTAATGTAATTTGATAATAATAATAGTTGTTTGCGTAGACAGCCAGAGGAGGATTCATGGCTACCAAAGAGAGAGAGATTCGGGAAATCGTGCTGCTTGCGGTGATCGGTGATCCGAGTGACCCGATGAAGGCGCAGGTTGGCGCGGTTATCACCTCGACGAACATCGAGGTTCATGTACAGCGATCCTTGAGTAGCGCTCGTCAAAGCTTCTCTCAGGAGGGCTTTGTGCGGGATGATGATCAGCAGGTCGACTTCCCCCACGCTCGACTCTTCAACGTCCAGGGGAGAGATCCCAGCGTCGAGGTGGATCCGGCTGATCCGAAATTCCATCCTCACGAAGTGTTCACCGCCCAGTACTCCGGTCTCGAAGTCTGGGTCAAGTACGCGGACTGACAGTCTTTTAGAGCACACTCGCCAAGCGAGGGTGCTCTATTTTTTATAAAAAAAGAAACCCGCACTAACGGGTTTCTTTATATATACTTGTCTTGCTTGTTTTACTTGTCCTGCTCGTCTTCTTTTTCTTCTTCAGCAGGTTCTTCATCCTTCGCAGTTGCTTCGGATGACACGTCTGTTTTTTCTTCAACTTTTGGTTTTAGACTCAAGCCAAGTCTGTGATCTTTTGGTTCAAGAGAAACAATTCTGAATTCAAGAACTTCACCAGGTTTACAGAACTCTTCGATATTTGTAATAGTCTTTTCAGATAACTCTGAAATATGAGCTAGTCCATGGATATCTTTATCAAGTTCTACAAATAAACCAAATGGAGTAGTTTTTAGCACAGTACCTTTGACCATATCGCCAACAGTGTACTTCTTTTCAATGTCTTTCCAAGGATCATCCTTTAGCTTTTTGCTTGATAGGAAAATCTTTGAGCCATCTAGCTTGATAATCTCAGCTTTGATCTTATCGCCAACTTTGAAAAGCTCTCTAGGGTCATCGATTCTTTGCCATGCTAATTCTGAAATATGGATCAAACCTTCTAGGTTTTCACCAAACTCGACAAAAACACCAAAGTCAGTTACTGCAGTAATTACGCCCTCGATAAGGTCGCCAATTGCATACTTGTTAAGTACATCCTTTTGCTCTTCTTCCCAAGAATTTTTCTCTGAAACAATTAGTTTCTCTGATTCCTGGTCGCAATCAAGTACTTTTACTTTGAATTCTTGACCAACATAAGTTTTTAGTTTTTCAAGAATTTTGTTCTTGTCTCCACCTTGTACACGTGGATAATATTCAGGGCTTAGCTGTGACACTGGTAAAAACCCGTGAAGATTGTTAACAGTTACAAGAAGTCCACCTTTATTAGCGTCATTAATCTTGGCACCAATAGTTTTGTTTTCTTCTCTGTAAGTAGTCAATGTTGCCCAAGCTTTCTGATGTCCAGCATAACGGAATGATAATTCCAACATGCCTTGTTCATTTTCAAGCTCTAGAACAGTTGCTTCAACTTCCTCTCCTGGCTTTAGGCCAGAAAATTCATCTGATTCGTTGTAAAGTTCCTTTCCTCTAACGATTCCGGTCATGATACCATTGAAATCTAACAATACTTCCTTTTTATTGGCCGTAATGATGTTGGATGTAATGATGTCTCCGACGTTAGGTATTGTGTTTAATGAGTTGTCAGCTTCTAAAAGCTTACTCATTTCGTTTGTTGCCTCTGCTTTTGTAGTCATATTTAATATGACTCCTTTCAATAGTGTCAGACTTGGCGCAGACCAAATCTGCAAAGTATTCATATTCTATCTGAATTTGTACTCTTTGTCAAGCAGAAAAGGAAGGGTGTTTCCGTTTACTTTTTGCAAAATTAATGCTAAACTAGAGTTAGTCTGTTCCACATATTAAGGAATAAAATTTTTAATTTACAATTCTAATAGATAAATTTTACTAATTGTTTGAGACATATTTTGGCTTATTAGTATCATTTATATTCATTAGTATATTGGTACGTTTTATGAATATTACTTGGCTGGGTCAATCATGTTTCAAAATTGAAGAGAAGGTTAAGGGTGAAGTTGTCACAGTTGTTACAGATCCGTATGACAAAACAATAGGCTTGAGACTGCCAAAGTCAAAAGCAAATTTGGTAACAGTTAGTCACGATCATCATGATCATAATAATGTAGAAGGCGTTTTGGGGCTCGAAGAAAAGGAGCCATTTATAATTGATCGTTCAGGTGAGTATGAATATAAAGGTGTTTTTGTAACGGGTGTTGGATCTTTTCATGATAAAAAAGAGGGGGAAGAGCGAGGAAAGTCTGTTATGTTTAGAATCGAAATCGCTGGAGTTTCTGTTTTGCATTGTGGTGACCTTGGAACAAAATTATCAGATGCTCAATTAGAAAAGATTGGTGAAGTTGATATTCTATTAGTTCCAGTTGGTGGCAAGTATACAGTTAATGCAAAAGAAGCGGCCGAGGTGGTTCGTCAGATTGAGCCAAGAGTAGTGGTGCCAATGCATTATAAAATTCCAGGTTTGGATTTAGATATTGATGATGTTAAAGCCTTTAGTAAGGAAATGGGAAATGGAAGTGAAGTGATAGGTAAGTTGAAAATGAACAAAAAGGATTTACCGATTGATGAAATTAAATTAGTTATTTTAGAAAAACAATAATAAAACATGGATCATAGACCATAGATCATAGAGCATTAAAAAATGTTCTCTGTTCTCTGAGTAATGTTCTATGAAAAAAATATGGAGGGACATGAACCAGATTCAAGATATTTAGTCTTGTGGATTTGTGTAATTATTACTGCAGGTATAATATTGACGGGTTGGGGGGTTTCGATGAAATACAATTTTAATAAAATCAATGAAGAAATGGATGACAATGTTGGACAGAGTTTTGAGCAGGCAGAACAAGATGTTCTAAATGCCTTTGGAGATGTTAATTCTGCGATAAAAGAAGAAACAAAAGACATGAAGTTCACAGACGGGCAACAAGAAACTCTTGAAATTATAGAAGACAAGGTGGAGGGATCCGTAAAAAAGTTGACAGAAGAAAAAGAATAATTAGATAAGTTTAATTTGCAAGATATTTATTTATGCCGACTAAAAAGAAGGACTCAAATAAAGCTCCAAAGAAAAACATCAAAGAGGATGAGCCAGAAGTAATCAAAGAAAAGATATCAGATGTTTCTATCGTTAATGAAATGGAAAGCTCTTATATTGATTATGCCATGTCAGTTATTGTGGCTCGTGCTTTGCCGGATGTAAGAGATGGTTTGAAGCCCGTTCATCGGAGAATTTTATATGCAATGTGGAGCATTGGTTTAAAGGCAAATGCAAAATTTAGAAAATCAGCGACTGTAGTTGGTGAAGTGCTTGGTAAATACCATCCGCATGGTGATCAAGCTGTTTATGATAGTATGGTTAGAATGGCGCAAGATTTTTCTATGCGTTATCAATTGGTTCATGGTCAAGGTAACTTTGGTTCAATGGATGGTGACGGTGCAGCTGCTATGCGTTATACAGAAGCCAAGTTGCGAGCCGTGGCCGAAGAACTTCTTTTTGATTTAGACAAAGACACAGTAAATTTTATTCCAAATTATGATGGTTCTCAAAAGGAGCCTCAAGTTTTGCCGGCAAAATTACCGGCTCTTTTGTTAAATGGAACAATGGGAATTGCTGTTGGTATGGCTACCAAGATTCCACCACATAATTTAACAGAATTGTGTGACGGTGTAGCTCATTATATTGAAAATCCAGACTGTACAATTGATGACTTGTTCAAAATTATTCCTGGTCCAGATTTCCCAACCGGTGGAATTATTTATGATGCTAGTCAGATCAAACAAGCTTACACAACTGGTAAAGGAAAGATTGTCATGAGAGCCAAAACAGAAATTGTAGAAAACAAGGCTGGCTCATTTCAAATCATTGTTCATGAAATTCCTTATCAATTAAACAAGGCAAGTCTTTTAGAAAAAATTGCCGACTTGGTAAAGAATAAAAAATTAGAAGGTATCAGAGATGTTCGAGATGAATCAGACAAGGACGGTGTTCGTGTTGTGGTCGACTTGAAGAGAGATGCTTTCCCAAAAAAAGTTTTGAACCGATTGTTCAAGCTGACACAGCTGCAAAGCAACTTTGATGTAAACATGCTAGCTCTAGTAGATGGTTTGCAACCAAGAGTTTTGAACTTAAAAGACATTATTGGTTATTACGTAAAACATAGACAAGAAGTTGTAAAACGTCGAGCTGAATTTGAATTAAAGAAAGCCGAGGCTAGAGCTCATATTTTAGAGGGGCTAGCCATGGCCATGGACAAGATTGATGCGATTATTAAATTGATCAAACAATCAAAAGATAGAGAAGAGGCAAAGCTTGCTTTGATCAAAAAGTTTAAGTTTTCTGAAATCCAAGCAATTGCTATTTTGGAAATGAGACTTCAGAACTTAGCCAACTTGGAAAGATTAAAGATTGAGGATGAATTAAAAGAAAAGAAAAAAATCATTAAAGACTTGAAAGATCTTTTGGCTTCTGAAAAGAAGATGTTAACTGTTATCAAAGATGAGCTTCTTGAAATCAGAGAGAAGTTTGGTGATGCTAGAAGAACTTTGATTAACAAGTCTGAACTTGGAGATTTTTCTCAGGAAGATTTGGTGCCAAATGAACCAACGCTAATTATTGTTACAAAGAGTGGCTATATAAAGAGGTTGCCAATCGATACATTCAAGTCACAAAAGAGAGGTGGCAAGGGTGTAATTGGTTTGGCTACAAAAGAAGAAGATATTGTAGATCAATTCTTTAGCACAAAGGCTCACAACGATTTGATGTTCTTCACAACCTCTGGAAGAGTCTTTAAGTTAAAGGCTTACGACATCCCAGAAACAACTAGAACTTCAAAGGGACAAGCATTAGTCAACTTCTTGCAACTAAGTCCGCAAGAAAAAGTTTCAACTGTGTTGCCTATTGAAGATGTAGAAAAGATTAAATTCTTTGTGATGATTACAGAAAAGGGTGTTATCAAGAAAACTTCAATTGATGATTTTTCTAATGTTCGTCGCTCAGGTTTGATTGCCATCAACTTAAAAGATGGAGATCGTTTGAAATGGGTGCGTGCCACAAATGGAAAAGAAGAAATCAGTTTGATCGCCAGCAATGGTCAGTCAATTAGATTCAAGGAATCAGATGTTCGAGCGATGGGTAGATCTGCCTCTGGTGTGCGTGGTATCAAGTTGAAAGGCGAGGCTGTTATCATTGGCATGGGACAGATTGAGTCAGCAAACAAGAATCTACAGATTTTGATTATTACAGAAAACGGATATGGAAAGAGAAGCGAATTGAAATATTACAAAGTTCAAAATCGTGGCGGCAGTGGTGTTAGAACGGCGAAGGTTTCTAGCAAGACTGGTAAACTTGTCACAGGTTTGGTGGTTGATGCGGAAGTTAGAAAGGAAGAAGATGTAATTATTATTTCAGAACAAGGACAAGTTATTCGAATGCCATTCAAGAGTTTGAATATGCTTGGTCGTGATACTCAGGGTGTTCGATTGATGAGATTGAAAGCAGCTGGAGACAAGATAGCGAGCCTTTCACTTATGAAGCAAACAGAAGAAAAGTAAAACAGCAAGACTAGCAAGACGAGTAAAACAAGACAATACAAATGTCTCTCTTAGACTTTTCCCTTTATACATTTAACTTTTAACTCTTGTTTATGTCAGAAGTAAATTTCAAAGACAATTGGGAGGACGCGTCTACTCAGTGTCGACAGTGTCGAAGTTTCAAGATTGAAAATGACAAAAGTGCCTGTGTACCAGAAGGTGAAACATTTGATGGAGCTTTGTCAGCGTATGGTGAATGTTCTCCAACTGGTCATTGCGATGTGTTTGATACAAAATAGAAAAGCAAAAGACCCCCGCCAACGGCGGGGGTCTTTTTTTTGACAAAAGGACTTGTTTGTAATAATATAATCAGTCCATTTGGACGCGATTAATCTCATTGAGGCGAGCGATGCCTGGTCCGTATCAAGAGGAAGCGGTTCTCAAGCTAGCGAATGAACTTGGAGTTCCTGCCTGGGAAGCCTTGCTCAACGCGGGGATGCCAATCCCATTGGAGCACTATCCAAGCTTCGACCACTCTGGAAAAGAAGAGTTGGTCCAGAGGCTGATCCGGGGACTGATCAAGTCACTGGTAACGGTGGACTTGGCTCAGAAGGCTTATCAGAAGTTGAAGCGTCTAGACCTTCAGGATCACTGGATCTATATGTTCGAGAATGAGCTCAAGAAGCCTGCGTCAGGGAGCTCCTACTTTGATTACTGGTACGAAAACCAGCGCCTCGTGCCAGAAGGAAGGATCTATCAAGACGCGTACATTCTGTTCTTGATCAGAATGGCCCCAAGCCTAATCAGGTTGGTGACTGTCGAGGGTCATGCTTTCTATCATGAAGACGGGACCACGAGAAGTGCTCTGGACCAAAAACTCGTGCAGTTGGTTGAAGCCACTTCAACCATAGAGGAGCTAGACGAATTTCATGCGCCACTGCCCTCCGATCTAGAGGAGCTCCTTGCCGCTCGCGAGAAGACATTGCTCCGAGAGCGTTGGGATGATTGCCAGGTCATTGATTCCGTCGTGAGCTTCATGGATTTTTTAAGGGATCGGTTAGTAGAAGAGTCTCTGCTCAGAGAGTACGAAGAGCTTTATGACAGCTTTGTGGAGACAGCCATTCAGGGAGCGGAATCCTTTACCGCGGTTATGCATCTTCTTCAGTATTGCAAGCCAGAGTCTCCCGAGATATTCTTGGCGATCACTCGGATGTTCGACACGGCAGATACCGAGTCAAGGATGGAGGACACTTTCGGTGCTTGCGTATTTGGAGGGATGAAGTACTTCTTTTCGGCAGGTGCTATGGACGAAGAGCGTTTCGAGAGAGCTCTGGGGCGGTGGATACTGGTGACTGGCGATGAAAATGATCACCAAGGAATTCAGCGCAAAATAGTATTGCTTTTCGATGATCCAGCGTCTCGTTGGCGGCAGATCGCCATTGCGTACATCATGGAGTTCGAACTGGAACTCCCGCACTAGACCAACAGACCCGGACGAGTCAAACTTGTCCGGGCCTTTTTTATACAAAACGTTTGACGAGACAGGGGATTAATGTTAATCTTTTTTGTTGCAGTTCGCAGCGTGATCAACCCCTTTGAGGCGAGGAATGTCTGATACGTATTCTCTAGACTACATTGTTACGTTTGCGAAGAAGTATGACCTGCCAGTTTGGCAGGTCCTGTTCAGTCTCAATCTCTCCATTCCGTTAGAGTATTTCAATCTGGCGGAGCCCTCTCCTCAGGTAATGGACCAGACAGTTTCCCTGTTGATTCGAGGGTTAGAAAACACGAGTCAGGCGCAGGAGGCTCATGCTGAGCTTGGCAGGGATGACATCGAGGCTCACTGGATCACTTTGTTCGAGCAGGAAATGCAGGCCGCTACGTTCATTTCTTTCGAGTTCTGGCTGGAGCGGCACGAGAAGGTTCCAGAGGGAGCTGATTATCGGAAATTGTATATTTCCCGCTTGATCGAGATGGCTCGAAGCAAAGAGGAGCTAGGGGCAGTCGAGAACCACGAGTTCTTTGATGACTCAGAGACATTGTGGCTTCTTGTCGAGCAAAGGCTGTCCGAGCTAATTGGAATTGCTCCAAACCTGGGGATACTCGATGATCTGCGAGATCATAAGAGGCTTGTGCTTCACACTCACGATGATCTCATTGTGGCTCGAGAGGATGCTCTGATTCTGGAGATGTGGGAAGCCTGTGGTGACTTTGACTCTCGTTCAAGGTTTATGTCTCTGCTGAAGACACGTTCCGTAGGAAGAGGCCTAGTCTCCCATTACGAAGATCTTTTTGCATCGGCCTTGAGGGAAGCTCTGAGCAAGGTCAAAAGCTTCGGTGATGCGATGGATCTTGCTCATTATTGTGGCTGGAGCTACTCAACGAGGCATTCTGCGATCACTCGTTTGTTCGATACCGCTTCCACGAGTACAGAATATGAAGAAGCCTTCGTGGTTTGCATAGAAGCAGAGCTGGAGTTCTTCCGCGATGCAGATGGCGATACAGACGAAGAAAAATTCCATCGCATTCTGGTGGATTGGGCGAACACGGCTAGTGATCATGCAGCGCAAGAGTCGATCTCGCGAAAGATGCTGGAGCTCATTAATCTCCCTCCAGAGAATGTCTTCCGGCGGGCGGTTATCTCCTTTGTTGCGCGGACAGAAGTTGCGAATGATCTGGACTAGCTAGATCCAAAGACCCGGACGAGTCAAACTTGTCCGGGCCTTTTTTATTTTAAATATGATAAATGTCAATTGACAAGAATAGTCTTTTGTAATAATGTAACAAGTCCTTTAGGACGCGTGATCAATCTCATTGAGGCAAGGCATGCCCGTTGCTCAGTATTCAATAGACGCTGTCGTCGAGGCAGCAAGAAAGTTGAATCTGCCTGTTTGGCTGGTTCTGTACAGTCATGACTGGGAAATTCCGCTGGAGCATTTCAAAGTGGAGGATTTTCCTCCGGCTCTCGTGGAAACTCTTGTGCCCCTGTTACTCCGAACACTCAGAACCACAGGTCTGGCGCAGGCCGCCTGTGCTCAGCTTGAGCGTGACGACATCAAGAGGATCTGGACGTCTCTGTTCGAGCAGGAAATAGCGGCCATAGAGCAATTGGATTTTAGCACCTGGTTTGAGAATCCTCAATTTGTGCCCGAGGGGGAGGCTTTTCGGAGAAAGTACATTCATCAGCTGATCCAGGTCACTCGGACAATCGAAGCGCTCGGACAAGTTGAGGCGCACAGTTTCTTTGAGCCTCTTGAGGAAACACTTCTTCTTGTCGAGGATCAGCTCTCTTCGTTGATCGGCTACGCTTCGGATTTGGAGGAGCTAGACAAAATCAGCCGTCACGAGAGGATTTCTGCGCAGACTCATAATGAGCTGATTGAAATTCGCGAGGCAGTCCTGTATGGAATGCAGTGGGACTCGTGTGACAACTTCTTGATGCGTCAGGAATTTATCTCTCTCCTAAAGAGTCGCCATGCAAAGACTGACACTGTTGCTGAGTACGAAGCTCTTTATGCTGGACTCTTGAACGACGCGCTGGAAGAGGACAGTGTCTTCGACGTAGTTCAGACTCTCTGGCCGTTTTGTCGATGGAACGATGCGACACTGGATGCCGCGACGCATTCCTTGTTTCAGCTGGCCACAACGGACGAGGATTATGAGTGGGCTTTCAGGGCTTGCGTAGAAGAGGAGATGGCCTACTTCTTTGCCAGAGAGGGCGAGGTAGACGAAGGGCGTCTCTTCAACGCTCTCCAAGGTTGGGTGAGTACCAAAGCCCTTCATTCGGAGAGGGAGCTGATCTACCAAAAGATGTTGGCGATCTTCGATGAAGACTTTGCGCCAGAGAATGTGTTCCGGCGGAGGGTGATCGCTTTTACGTCGGAGCAAGTGATGAACAATCTGGCTGATAGATAGAGCCAAAGACCCGGACGAGTCAAACTTGTCCGGGCCTTTTTTTTGAAAATATAAAAAGTTTGTAAGGTTAAAGTGAAATATAGAAACAACACCTTTTTGTCATTCTGAATTTAGTTCAGAATCTGAATTGACAAAAAGTAAGAGTTGGAGATCCTGAACTAAATTCAGGATCATATTAAAGAGATGATCATCTTGCTTTTTTGCTTGATTTCCTGTTTTACTTGTCTCGCTTGTTTTACTCGTCTTGCCTGTCCTCCGAAGCTTTAGCGTAGGAGGGCTTGTTCCACTTGTCTTATTTTATTTTCCAACCGGTTTCAGTTTTTTCTAGCGAACCATTTATAGAAAAGCCAGCGGATTTTACGTGGCCACCTCCACCAAACTTTTCTGCAAGCTTTGCCACATTTATATTGTCTCTATTTGTTCGGAGACTGCAGTTTATAAAGCCATCATCTGATTCTTTAATAAGAATGATAAATTTTACTTCATTTAAATATTGTAAGTAGTGATTTTTTAAATCATTAAAGATTTCTGGATCAATATTAGCCTCTTTTGGAATAACGGCCACCGCCACCTGGTATTTTTTATTAAAATGTAATTGCTCCAAAACTTTCCCCCAAAGTTTTAACGTGTCAGCTGATTTATTTTTCCAAGTATGTCGAATAATTGAGCGAATGTCAGCTGCGGTTTTCATTAATTCAGAAGAAGCGGCCATGGCTTCTTTTGATGTAGCGGAATTCATAAAGTAAGCAGTGTCGTAAGTGATACCAGTTAGCAGACAGGTGCTAATTTTTTTGTTGAGTGAGTAATTATTGTATTTCAAAATTTTAAAAATAATTTCACAGGTAGAAGATATTTGTTCTACAACATTAATGTTCGCAAAGCCAATATTTCTCTCGTGATGATCAATATTTATGGTTGTGATTTTCCCTTTGATGTCATTTAGCTTTTCTGCAATGCCCGTTCGACTTATTTCACCACAGTCAACGACTATAATTAAATCAAATTTTTCTAAATCAATATTGGCGAGAGCCGAAGAATATTTTTCAATGCCCAAAAAGTGAAGGTTGGTTGGGAAAGCATCTACGTTGGCAATCAGGGCAGACTTTTCTGGGAAATATGTTTCTATAAAAAAAAGAAGCGCACCTGCAGCTCCAATTGCATCTGGGTCTGGATTGTTGTGACCAATAATTAAAATTTTGTTGCGCGACTCTATCTGTTCAACAATTTGCTTGTAGGCAATCATAGCTTGTCCATTATAGAGAAAATTTCATCTGCAGTTTGTTCTGATTCATCAATGATAAATTTTAACATTGGTGTGTATTTTAAGTTTGCTTTTTTGCCAAACAAACCTTGAATTTGTTTTCGGTTATCAATTAGCCATTGAAGGCCTTCTTCTGATTTTGGAAAAGGTAAGATACTAACAAACACTTTTGCAGTTCGAAGATCTGGAGCGCAAGTAACTTTTACAACAGAAATAAAAAACTCTACAGGAATTTCAATTCCTTGAGAGAAAAGTTCAGCTAGGATGTGATGAACTTTTTCATTAACTTGCATCATTCGGTCTGTCATATTAAAAATTTGAATAATGAATTATGGGTTATGGGGAAATATAACTTCTCCCTTTTTGTCATTCTGAACCCGCCTGCAACGATGTAACACTTCGGGCAGGCTTAGTTCAGAATCTGCATCTTTGAACGATAGGCTCTGAACCCATCACTGTCATTTCGACACAACACGCAAGTGCAAGGAGAAATCTGTGATTGCGATTATATCTTTTAAGGTGGTTGTTCCTGTCAGCTGGGTATCTTATTAGATTATAGCAGATTTGTCAAAGGTTGTAATAAAAAAATCAGTCCAAGCGCTTGGCACAAGAACTGATTGGTAGTCTTTCTAAAAGCCGGGAAACACACGCCTTGGAGTTTTTCGTTGGTATTGGCGATATTTGTCTCCGAATGCATCCAAGAGAAACCTTTCTTCGTCGGGAATTCTAATCAGCGAAACTCCTAGATAGAGGATTGCTAGAACTCCAATCAGGAGATTGCTGGTTGAAAGAAGAAATCCAATGGCCGCGGGGAGGTAGCTTGTGTACATCGGATGTCGAACAAGACTGTATGGCCCCGTCGTTATCAGGGAGTGCTCTTTGTCAAGGCTAAGGTCTGCAGCCCATTGAGATTTTAAAGTCATTTGGGACCAGATTCTGATTAGGACTGCAACTAGAACTAGAAGCGCTCCTAGTTGATTGATCCAGACAGAAAGTGGCAGGTAGGCTACCTCTGACAATAAACGTGGATAGATAATTTCCAGGGCCAGAAAGGGGCCGAGCATGGAGACTATCAGCGTTCTCTCGAAGGTCAGACCTTTTGTAGCCAAGAGATTGCTGTGACGAACTTTACCGGTTGCCATCCTGATTCCCAAGGATAGAGCAACTAGCAAAGTCATTGAAAGAATGACTCGAGTTATAATGTCCATGAGAACCTCGTGGGTTGGTAAGGATATCTTATCTTGAAAATGGAAAAAAGACAATAAAAAAATCGGTCCAAGCGCGTGGCGCCTGAACCGAAATCGAGGGGAAGATTAGCCTTTCACGGACTGGCACAAGTTGCGCCCCACGACACCTCATCCTAGTAGGATTTGGAATCAACGAAGCCGTGGACTCACGCCTTTCTACGTTTCCGCTTCTGACCATTCTAATGCTGCTCATTGCCTATGCCTACTAACCGGCACAAGAAGGTCCCCTTGTGTGCTATCCCGCTAACACAATGTTGCCTGCAGCAAGGTTGCTGGCCCTCATCAACTTACAATTCGATTGTTTCTGTTCCCCCCGGCGAGGGTGAACTGCTTCATCCGAACTGTTCGTCGTTTCCAACAACTAGAAGCCTTCTACAGCTCCACCAACAGGACCGCGTCCTGCCGACTTCACTGATCACCAAAGTACTTCTAAGGGATATCGAACTGATTTGATATTATCGTATTTGGAAAGGGCTGTCAAGCTTGAAAAATGGCTGAAAAAAAGATATGCTATATGCATATGAAAAGTTTAATTAGAAAATTAATTCCAGAAGGATCAATCAACAAGTATCATAAATTCTTGGCAGTCTTTTCTGCTTTTGTTTATGGAAATCCGAGTGACAAAATGATTGTAATTGGTGTGACTGGAACGAATGGAAAATCAACAACTGTTGAATTGATCGCCAAGACATTAGAGGCAGGTGGTGAAAAAGTTGGAGCTACTTCTACTGTGAAATTTAAAGTTGCAGAAAAGGAGTGGTTGAATAGCAAAAAGATGACCATGCTTGGCAGATTTCAATTACAAAAATTATTAAGACAAATGGTAAGGGCTGGTTGCAAGTATGCAGTGGTTGAAACATCTTCTCAGGGGATTGTTCAGTTTCGACACTTGGGTATTAATTATGACTATGCTGTTTTTACAAACTTAACTCCTGAGCATATTGAAGCTCATGGTGGATTTGAAAATTACAAAAAAGCCAAAGGAGAATTGTTCAAACATTTAATTTCAAAAAAGAAAAAGAAAATTGAGGGAAAAGTAATAGAAAAAATTTCAGTTATTAATATTGATGACAAGTATTCAGAATACTTTTTGGAGTATAAAGCGGACAGAAAAATAACTTACGGAGTAAAGGATGTCGCTGCTCAAGTTCGAGCGATTGATGTGGATGTAACAAATGAGGGGACGGATTTTTCTATTAATGGATCTAGAATAAATTTAAAGTTGCTTGGCGCCTTCAATGTATATAATTCCTTGGTGGCTGTTTCAATTGCTTTAGAAGAAGGTTTATCGTTTGAGCAGATTGAAAAGGGTTTGGAATCTGTCATGGTTGTTCCCGGGAGAATGGAGCTAATAGAAGGAGATCAAGATTTTACTGTTTTGGTGGATTATGCTCCTGAGCCGTATTCTATGACAAAGCTGTATGAAACAGTCGAGTTGATGAACAAAAAGAGAATTATCCATGTTTTGGGTTCTTGCGGTGGAGGTAGAGATGTGGCTCGCCGGCCAGTCTTGGGTTGTTTGGCGGGAGAAAAGGCCGATGTCGTTATTATTACAAATGAAGACCCTTATGATGATGATCCTCAATCTATTATTGATCAGGTAGCAGCTGGTTCAGAAGAAAAGGGTAAGGAATTAAACGTAGATTTATTCAAAATACTGGATAGGAAAGAAGCAATTGAAAAAGCACTAAGTTTAGCTAATGCAGAGGATCTGGTGTTGGTTACAGGCAAGGGCTCAGAACAAGCCATGGCTGTGGCTGATGGCAAGCATGTTCCATGGGATGATCGAGAAGTTATTAAGGATTGGTTGAAAAGTCAATAAAAAGCTAAATTTACAATAAAAAGGAGGACAGTTTTTTTGTCCCCAGAAAACTTGACAGGTACCTTTTTTATTGCTAGACTAAACTTGAATAAACTTCATAATCCCCTCAAGGGAAACTCTGCTTATCGATCGCAGGTCGTAGGCCAAGGTTTCATCAAAAAAAATGCTAAAATTAGAGGGAAAGATACAATTTAACGTCTATAAATAAATTAACATGACTTCGTTCCGCTTTGCGGGAGGGAGAGATTTTTTTATGTCTATTTCAAATAATCCGCGAAAATTTTTTACAACTTCTTATAAGATGGATCTGCCGAACCTTATTCAGGTTCAAAAACGATCTAATGATTGGTTCTTAGAAGAAGGTGTAAAAGAACTATTTAACGAACTTTCCCCAATGGTTGACATCTCTGACAAGGGATTGGAACTGTACTTTGATGATTATTACTTGGATGAGCCCAAGTTTGACGAAGTAACAAGTAAAGAGAAGAATGTTACTTACGAAGCTCCTTTAAGAGTTAAAGTTACTCTTAAAAATACAAAAACTAAGAAAAAAGAAACTCAGGAAATCTTTTTGTGTGATTTTCCTTTGATGACTAATCGTGGAACATACATTATTAATGGTATTGAAAGAGTTATTGTTTCACAGATTATTCGTTCAGCTGGAGTTTTTTTTACTTCAAACTTTGTTCGAGAAAAGAACAGAGTTTTTTATGGAGCCAAAGTTATTCCAAATCGTGGTGCTTGGCTAGAATTTGAGTCAGATGCAAACAATGTTATCTGGGTAAAGATTGATCGAAAGAGAAAAGTTGCAGCTACATCATTGCTTCAAGCATTTGGTATGAACCGATCAGAGATTGCAACACAATTCAAAGATGTTGAAACTCACCCTGATATTAACTTTACAGAGTCAACATTAGCGAAGGACGTTGCCAATACTCAAGAAGAAGGTTTGATTGAAGTGTATAAAAGAATTCGACCAGGAGACATGGCAACATCAGACAATGCTAAATCATTGATCTATGCCATGTTCTTTAACTTTGACCGTTATGATTTTGCAAAAGTTGGTCGTTATAAACTGAATCAACGTTTTGGAACAGAGTTTCCATTAGACGAAGAAAACAGAGTTTTGAAAGTTGAGGATATTGTAAATGTATTAAAAGAAATTATTAGATTGAATATTACTCAAGAACCAGCAGATGATATTGATCATCTAGGTAATCGTCGTATTAGAGCGGTTGGTGAGTTGGTTCAAAATAAATTCAGAGTTGGTTTGGCTCGAATGGAACGTATTGTAAAAGATAGAATGAGTACAATGGATCCAACAACCTTAACTCCATCAAAATTGATTAATGCTCGTCCTGTAATCGGTGTGGTTAGAGAGTTCTTTATGTCTTCTCAGCTTTCACAGTTCATGGATCAGATTAATCCTTTGTCAGAGTTAGAGCACAAACGAAGAATTTCAGCTATGGGCCCAGGTGGTTTATCTAGAGAGAGAGCCGGCTTTGATGTTCGTGATGTACACGCAACTCATTATGGTCGTATTTGTCCGATTGCTACTCCCGAAGGACCGAATATTGGTTTAGTTGGCCATTTGTCTAGTTATGCTCAAATTAATGAATTTGGATTTATTGAAACTCCATACTTTAAAGTTGAACATAAAATTAAAAAAGATTTGAAAGATCCATCTACCAAAAAAGTAGTTTTCAAAAAAGGATCTTCCGTAACTGGCGTAGAGTTAGAAAAGTCTGGTGTGCCAATTGCTGACATTGCAGCTAGTGTAGAAAGTTTCGCAACCAAGGAAATTGAATATTTGAATGCGATTAAAGAAGAGCAAACAATCACAGCTACCTTTAATGCTAGCGTTGATGAAAAGACTGGTGCTTTCTTGGACGAAAGAACAGATTGTCGTTTATATGGACAACCTACAAATACTCATACATACAAAGTTGATTATTTGGATGTTTCATCAAATCAGATTATTAGTGTGGCAACTTCAATGATTCCATTTTTGGAACATGATGATGCGACTCGTGCTTTGATGGGAACAAACATGCAAAGACAGGCTGTGCCGTGTGTACATCCTGATTCTCCAATCGTTGGGACTGGAATGGAAGTAGTGGCAGCTCGTGACTCTGGTCATGTGGTCATTGCTGATGAAGATGGTGAAATCGTTGGTTTGCAAGGAGACAAGATTGAGTTGAAAACAAAGAAGGGTAAAATTATTACATATCATTTGAATAAGTACGTTTGTTCTAATGCTTCAACTAGCATTGATCAACGTCCAACTGCAAATATTGGGGACAAGGTAAAGAAAGGTGATTTCTTAGCTGACGGTCCTTCAATTCAAAATGGTGAACTTGCTTTGGGACAAAACGTGTTAGTCGCGTACATGTCTTGGGGTGGTTATAACTATGAGGATGCGATTATTGTTTCAGAAAAATTAGTTCATGATGATCGTTATTCATCTGTTCACATTGAGAATTATAAAATTGATGTTAGAGATACAAAACTTGGATCAGAAGTTGTAACTTCTGATATTCCAAATATTTCAGAAGAAAAATTAAAGAACTTAGATGCTGAAGGTATTGTCCGAGTTGGTGCGACTGTAAACTCTGGCGACATTCTGGTTGGTAAGATTACTCCAAAGGGAGAAACTGAACTTTCAGCCGAAGAAAAATTATTAAAAGCTATCTTTGGTGAAAAGGCTCGTGATGTACGAGACACTTCACTTCGATTGGAACATGGTGAACATGGAAAAGTTGTTGACATCAAAATTTTCTCACAAGAAAATGGAGATAGACTTTCACCAGGTGTAATGAAGTCAATCCAAATTACAATTGCGAACTTGAGAAAGATTCAAGTTGGAGATAAGTTAGCTGGACGTCATGGTAATAAGGGTGTTATTTCAAATATCGTGCCACTAGAAGACATGCCATTTACAGAGGACGGAACTTTGATTGATGTCATCTTGACTCCGCTTGGTATTGCTTCTCGTATGAACCTTGGACAGGTTCTTGAAACTCACTTTGGCCTAGCTGCTTCAAAGCTTGGTTACAAAGTAGCGACTCCTGTTCTAAGAGGTGTGCCGATTGAAACTATTAGAGAAGAATTAGAAAAGGCCGGTTATCCAGCTGATGGTCAATTAGAATTGATCAATGGTAAAACCGGAGAATATTTTGATCACAAAATTACAGTTGGTTATAACTATGTCTTGAAGCTTAACCACATGATCGAAGATAAGATTCACCAACGTTCAATTGGTCCTTACTCTTTGATTACCCAACAGCCTTTGGGTGGTAAAGCACAATTCGGTGGACAGCGCTTTGGAGAAATGGAAGTATGGGCTCTAGAAGCCTACGGTGCTGCCAATACGTTGCAAGAAATTTTAACCATCAAATCTGATGATGTAATTGGTCGTGCGAAAGCTTACGAATCAATTATTAAAGGTGAACCAATCAAACGCTTGAACGTTCCAGAATCATTTAACGTACTTGTACGTGAACTTAAAGGTCTTTGTCTGGATGTTGAGCTCCTTAAGGACGGTAAGCGGATAACGGTGGATGATACGCAAGAAAAAGATGAAAGATTTAAGAAATAATAAGTCATTTAATATATATATAATATGAGTATAGAAACATTAAAGATAAATGACTTCAATGCCATCAAGCTAAAGTTGGCTGCTCCGGAAGATGTGCATTCTTGGTCACATGGTGAAGTTACTCGTCCAGAAACAATTAACTATAGAACACAAAAACCAGAAAAAGATGGACTTTTCTGTGAAAAGACTTTTGGTCCTAGTAAGGATTGGGAATGTTATTGTGGAAAGTACAAAAAAATTCGTTACAAAGGAATTGTTTGTGACAAATGTGGAGTTGAAGTAACTCGAGCAGCTGTCAGACGTCAACGAATGGGACATATTGATTTGTCAGTACCTGTTTCACATATCTGGTTCTTGAGAGGTGTACCATCAAAGATTGGTTTGGTTCTTGATTTATCAATCCAAAAATTAGAAAAAGTTATTTACTTTGCAAATTTCATTATTACGGAAGTAAATGAAGATTTGAAAAAAGAAGAAATTGAAAATCTTAAAAAAGAATATAAAGCAGCTCAAAAAAGTTTGGAAGTTCAATTTGACCAAAAGATTAAACAAATTGAAGCCAATAAAGAGTTGAGCAAAGACGAAAAAAATAAGGAAATTTTGGAGGCCAACAAATGGAGAGATGCGGAAGTAGAAGAGTTGGATGAAGATTTTACATTTACAGACAAAGAACTAAAAGATCTTAGTCCTTTGAATATTGTGACTGAGCTTGAGTATCACGACATGTCATTAAAGTATGGTCATGTTTTTGATGCTGGTATCGGAGCGGAAGCAATTAGAAAATTATTGGCCAAGGTTGATTTAGCTCAAACTATCAAAGATATTGACGAAGAGTTAAAAGAAGAGAAAACAGCCAAACAAAAGAAATTGATTAATAGAAGTAAACTTCTAAAGAGTTTGCTACGAAATAATATTTCTCCAGAACATACAGTTCTGACAACTATTCCAGTTATTCCACCAGATTTGAGACCAATGGTTGCTCTTGATGGTGGGCGTTTTGCAACTTCTGATTTGAATGATTTATATCGAAGAGTTATTTCTCGAAACAATAGATTAAAGAGATTGTTAGAGCTTAATGCTCCAGAAGTTATTTGTAGAAATGAAAAACGAATGCTGCAAGAGGCGGTAGATGCTTTGATTGATAATTCTGCTAGATCTAGTAAAACAACTACAGCTTCTACAGGACAAAAGAGAAAATTAAAATCAATCGCTGATTACTTAAAAGGTAAAAGAGGTCGATTCCGACAAAATTTACTTGGTAAGCGTATTGATTATTCTGGTCGTTCTGTAATTGTTATTGGTCCAGATTTAAAACTTGGTCAATGTGGTATTCCAAAGAAAATGGCTTTAGAATTATTTAAACCATTTGTTATTAGTAAGTTGATCAAGCGAGAATACGTACATAATATTAGGAGTGCAAATAGATTTATCGAAGCTGATCGTCCTGAAATTTGGGATATTTTAGAAGAGATCGTAGCTGGAGCTCATGTTCTTTTGAATCGTGCGCCAACGCTTCATCGTCTAGGTGTCCAAGCTTTTCAACCAGTATTGGTTGAGGGCAAGGCGATTCAATTGCATCCTTTAGTATGTTCTGCTTTTAATGCCGATTTTGATGGTGATCAAATGGCCGTTCATGTTCCATTAACAGAACAGGCAAAAACAGAGGCAAAGGAAATCATGTTATCTTCTAGAAACTTACTTAAGCCAGCGACTGGTCAACCAGTAGTTACTCCAGCGATGGATATGGTTTGGGGAAGTTATTATGTAACATCAATTCTAGATGGTTCAGAAAAAGAAGAGCCAAAAATTTTCACTTCAATTACTGAAGGAAAACTTGCTTATGATTTACGAAAAATCAGCTTGCGTGTCCCTGTTAAGGTTCGAGTTAGAAAAGGTGAGCTAGCTGACAAATTAAAAGCTGGAGAAATCTACGAAACAACAATGGGTAGAATTCTTTTCAACAATCTATTACCAGAAAAACTTCCATATTATAATGAATTGATTGACAAGAAGAAAATGGGAGAAATCGTAAAACTTTGTCTTGAGTATTATGGCTTCGAAGATACAGCTGTAGTTTTGGATAAGATCAAAAGCTTTGGTTTCAAACAATTAACAAAGTCAGGCTTCTCTTGGGGAATGGGAGATTTACCAGATGTTCAAGGTAAACAAGAATTATTAGTAAGAGGAAATAAAGAAATTGAAGAAATTCAAACTCAATACGAAGAAGGTTTATTGACTGCTGATGAAAGATATTCAAAGGTGATTGAAGTTTGGACTCGAGTCAAGGACGAGGTAACTGCTTTGAGTCAAGGCATTCTACATCCAGAAGGACCTGTTTATTCTATGATTAATTCAGGTGCTCGTGGTTCTTGGGGCCAATTGACACAGATGCTTGGTATGAAAGGTTTGGTAACAAATCCATCTGGTCAAATTATTGAATTGCCAGTTAAAGCCAACTTCAAAGAAGGGTTCTCTGTTTTGGAATATTATATTTCAACTCATGGTACTCGTAAAGGTTTGTCTGATACAGCCCTTCGTACTGCGAATGCTGGATATTTGACTCGTCGTTTGGTAGACGTTGCTCAGGATCTAGTTGTTCTAGAAGAAGATTGTGGCGATACAGATGGACGAATGATTACAAAAGAAGAAAGTGAAATAATGGGACAAAAAATTGTTGATAGAATTGTTGGACGTTTCATTCTTGCAGATATAAAAGATCCAAAGTCAGGCAAAGTGCTTGTGAAGGCTGGAGAGGTTATTACTGATGAGATTGTTCGATCACTGGCTGATGTTGATTTGGATGCTGTTCATGTTCGATCGGCTCTTAGCTGTAAACTTGGAACAGGTATTTGTCAAAAATGTTATGGTTTTGATCTTGCTTATACAGATGTTGTAAAAATGGGAACAGCTGTAGGTGTTATTGCTGCTCAAAGTATTGGTGAACCTGGAACACAGCTTACAATGAGAACTTTCCATACTGGTGGTGTAGCTGGATCTGATATTACTCAAGGTTTACCTCGAGTTGAAGAAATTTTCGAATCACGTCCACCAAAGAAAAAGGCTTTGATTGCCGAAGAAGGTGGAAAGGTTTCAATTCAAGAGCAACAAAGAACTATCAAAGGTCCTAAAGGTGAAATTATTACAAAATCTTCTTTTGGTGAAAGAATCTTAAAGATTGCTTATCATGATTCAGAAGAAGATACATATACAATCAAAGATGACTTTAAGTTGAAAGTTAAAGATGGAGAAACTGTTGGACAAAAGGATGTTCTTTATCTTGACTCTGCTGCCAAGAAAGTTAAGTCAAAACGCTTTGGTCGAATTGAGATCAAAGAAAATAAGTTGAAAGTTATTTCTGATGTTGATGCAGAAAAAGAATATGTAATTCCAGCTGGCACTGTATTGTGGGTGAAAGATGGTGATATGATCAAAAAGGGAGCACAGTTAACAGAAGGAAGCATTGAATTATCAACTTATTACAAAATTGCAGGCAAGGCAGCTGTCCAAGATTACATCTTGAAAGAAATTCAATATATTTATTCTTCTCAGGGTCAAAAATTGAATGATAAACACGTAGAGTTGATTGCAAAACAAATGTTCTCTCGTGTGTATGTTATTGATCCAGGAGACACTTTCTTGCTAGAAGGTGAGGTTATTGAAAAATCTGCTTTGTATGATGCAAACATGCAACTAGGAGAAAACGGTGTAAAGGCAACTGCCGAAGAAATTTTCCTAGGTATCTCAAAGGTTTCATTAACTACTCAAAGTTTCTTGTCTGCTGCTTCTTTCCAAGAAACAGCTAGAGTATTAATCAATGCGGCTATTACTGGTCGAGTTGATAATCTTCGAGGCTTGAAAGAAAACGTAATTATTGGACGTCTAATTCCAGCTGGAACAGGTTACAAGGCTAGCTTAAAGGCTGACGGAGAGACTTCATCTGATGCAGAAGAAGTAGTTGAAGAAGAGACAAAAGAAGTGTCAGAAGAAGAAACACCTGCTCCAGAAGTAGCAGAAGAAGTTGCTGCTTCAGAAAAATAAAAAATTATGAAGAATACATTACTAAAAAACCTTTTAATTTTTGTTTTAGGCATATTATTCATCGCTAGTATTTTTAGTCTCTATAATGTTTCAAATGAGGAAGTTGAAACCATCAACATCCAAACGATGATTGAGGAAATCAACAATGAGACTATAAAAGAAATTGTTGTCAAAGGAAGTGTTTTGGAAATAACAACAAATGATGACGTCCTACAAGAAGTAAAAAAAGAAAATACTGAATCTTTATCAACCTTGTTGGCTAACTTTGAAGTTGATAACGAAAAGATCAACAAAATTGCGATTGAAGTAAAAGACGAATCTGGAATGGCCTTTTGGGCAGCTACTTTATTACCATTTCTACTGCCGTTCTTGTTAATTGTTGGATTTATTTGGTACATGATGCGTCAGGTCCAAGGAGCCAACAATAAAGCCATGAGTTTTGGACAAAGCAAGGCAAAACAAGCTGTTCAAAAAGGAAAAAAGAAGGTTACGTTCAAGGATGTAGCTGGTGTAAAAGAGGCAAAAGAAGAATTACTTGAAATAGTAGATTTTTTGAAGCATCCCAAAAAGTTTACATCACTTGGAGCAAAAATTCCAAAGGGAGTTCTTTTGATGGGCTCTCCTGGAACAGGTAAAACTTTGTTAGCCAAGGCTGTAGCCGGTGAAGCTGACGTTCCATTTTCTTCAATTTCAGGTTCTGAGTTTGTAGAAATGTTTGTGGGTGTTGGTGCTTCTCGTGTCAGAGATTTATTCAAAACTGCCAAAAAAAGCGCACCTTGTATTGTCTTTATTGATGAAATTGATGCTGTTGGAAGACAGCGTGGCTCTGGGGTAGGTGGTTCTCATGATGAAAGAGAGCAAACCTTAAATCAGATTCTTGTAGAAATGGATGGTTTTGAACCCAATGCAAATGTAATTGTTATTGCCGCTACTAATAGACCAGATGTTCTAGATCCAGCCTTACTTCGACCAGGTCGGTTTGATCGTAGAGTTGTTTTGGAATTACCCGATATTAATGATAGAGAACAAATTCTAGGCGTTCACAAAGAGCACAAGCCATTAGACAAAGATGTTGATTTGAAGGCTGTGGCGCAACGAACTCCTGGCTTTTCTGGAGCTGACTTAGCAAACTTGTTTAATGAAGCTGCTATTCTAGCTGCACGTCGTAACCAGAGAAAAATTACTCAAATAGAATTATTAGAGAGTATAGAGAAAGTATTACTTGGTCCAGAACGAAGAAGTCATGTTCTATCTATAAAAGAAAAGAAAGTTACTGCGGTTCATGAGGCTGGTCACGCAATCGTGGCACATATATTGCCAAACGCTGACCCTGTTCACAAGGTTTCAATTATTTCTAGAGGTAGAGCGGCTGGTTATACTCTTAGCCTGCCAACAGAGGACAAGTACATGCACAAGAAATCAGATTTTATTGATGACTTGGCTGTCTTGCTAGCTGGGCACGTTGCAGAGAAAGTTACTTTTGGTGAGGTAACCACTGGTGCTTCTAATGATTTGCAACGAGCAACGAAATTAGCTAGAAGTTTAATTACTCAATACGGAATGAGTGATAATCTAGAACCAAGAATCTACGGAGAAAAAGAAGAAATGGTTTTCCTTGGAAGAGATTTCAATGAAAAGAGAAATTATAGCGAAAGAGTAGCAGAGGAAATTGATGATGAGATAGATCTATTTATCAAGCGAGCCGTAGAAACTGCCAAGAAAGTTATTGCAGAAAACAAAGATAAGATGGATAGATTGGTAGAGGCTTTGGTAGAAAAAGAAGTAATTGAACGAGCTGGATTCGATGCTTTGATGGCTGGGAAGAAATTACCAGAAGTGAAAGTAAAGAAAAAGACAGAAGAAAAGAAATAAAGAATCGTATATAGAAGGAGAGCTTAGTTTACTAAGCTCTTTTTTGTTAAAAAAGAGCCGGGCAGATCTTGGATCTACCCGGCAGTTCTTACTTCTTCTTCTGAGTCGGTGGTTGTGGTGTGGATGAGCCCATGTCCGAGTTGGCAGTCACCGAGCTGCCAAAGGGAATGAAGACGAACTTCTCGATGGACTTAGCCTCTTCGCCGGTGACGACGTTCTGGAAGGCTTCGGCGTACTTTTCGTCGATGTCCAGTCGTCGCCAGTCCATGAGACGTGGCTCGATTTCGAGCGCGGCTCTCAGGTTTCGCGCCTTTTGCTCGAGAACGGCTTTACGCTCATCCTCGACTTCTTTTTCGAGCGCCTGCCGATCTCGCATGATCTCTGTGGCCTTCTTCATCTCCTGCTCGCCCAGCATTCGTTGGGGCGGGTTGATGTTGGAGACTTGGACAGATACGCAGGTGATGGGCGTTCCCTCGAACTCCGTGTTCAGGTAGGCCTCAAGTTCTTTAGAGATCTTCTCTCGGTTCGTCTTGGCAGAGCCGTAGGTTTCTGTTCCCAGTCGCGTTCTGGTTTTTGCCCGGAACGGCTCGCGGTAACGGTCATTCCAGAAGTTTGTGAAGTCTTCTACGAACTTGCGTGCGTGCAGCTTGAACTGCTCTTTGTCCCCGCCGGTTGCCGGCGATTCACGAATCGAGAGCACGACAGAGACGGACAGCTCCATGTTGATCTTGTCGGAAGACATGATCCTGGTGTCAGAGTTGGAGTGTCGGTTGTTGCTGTTCTCCGCTACGCCACCCTTTGGGGAGAAGTTCTCCTTGATGGTCCACGGCTTGTAGCTGATCTGATGCTTGATCTCGTTCAGCCAGCCAAGGCCGTAGGAAGAGGGGCCGATCTGGATGCCTAGGAACTCTCCCTTGTCTCCGAAAAGGAATGGCTCGTTTGTTACGTAGCCAAAGTTCCCAGCTTCGACCTGCGGGTTTCCCAAGCAGCCGGAGAGCGCAAGGCTCAGGAGGAGCATCGCCAGGGCGGATGTTAGCACTCGAATCTTTCTCATCTCTGTCTCCAAGAGGGTTCAACGTCACCTACTTCTTTGTAAGCAACGATAGATATTAACAGGGAAAAACATTTTTGTCCACAATTTTTTCAGAAAAATGTGAAAAAGTGTTATAATATAGATAATCAAAAATAAAAAGCCTAAATCAAAACGAGATACTTTTGGTTTTTGCATTTGCGTAATAAAAAAAACATATGGGTCCATACTATCGACCAATCTTAAAACGAGCATGGCGAATTTCTGTCCGAAATAAATGGCTGTGGGTATTAGGTTTTTTTGCAGCTTTTATTGGTAATGGAAGTATTTATGAAGCCTTACTAAGAAGTTTTAATAATGTCTCAGAAGGTCGCTCAGTTTTCTTTACCTTAAAAGAGTATTCACAAACTGGTGTGATTGGTATGATTTCCTGGTCAAAGCTAAAGGATCTTTGGATGTCTGATGCAAGTGCCTTTGGTTTAAGTATTTTTACAATCATACTTTTACTTACTGTGTTGGCTTTGCTGATCAGCTTTGGAGTTATTTCTCAGGCTGGAGTTATTAAGGGCGTGATTGATGTGGATCAAAAGAAAAAAACAGGGTTAAAGAAAAGTTTTACTCTGGGTGTTGATAGATTCTGGCCAGTTCTGGAAATAAATGTAATTACAAAAGTAATATTATTTGGAATATTATTGATGCTTGCTTACTTTGTATCATTGATTACTTTGACAAGTGCTCTTGCAAGCACCATCCTGTATATTGCTTCTTTTATTGTCTTTATTGTTTGTGGAATTATTATATACTTCCTGACTGTTTACGGAACTGCTTACGTAGTTCTCCGAAAAAGAGGTTCGTTCGATGCTCTTAAAAGAGCTTGGAAATTGTTCAAGAAAAATGTAGTTTTGAATTTAGAAATGGGCTTATTACTATTTGTAATAAGTATGGTAGTTGCCTTGTTGTTTTTCTTGCTGGTCTTCGTTATTCTCGCGCCGTTTGTTCTACTGTACTTCTTGTTCTTGTTGTCTGGCGCAAAGCTTGGCATGCTCGTCATGAGCTTTGTTATCATTGCGTTATTCCTAGTTATTTTACTTTTAGTTGGTTCATGGTTCTCAGCCTTCCAGTTGGGTACATGGGCAGTCCTGTTTGAAGAATTGGAAATGAAAGAGGGAAAGTCAAAGACACGAAGAGTTTATGAAAAACTAAAAGGTGGAAAGAAAAAGTCAAAAACCAGAAAGTAGTTTCAGTTTTTTGAAACTGAGAATACCTCCGACAAAAATAAAGAGGGGCAAAACAAAAAGATCCGTAAAAGGATCAAAAAAGCTCTGCTATATGCAGAGCTTTTTTTGTTGACAGTCTTGAAAGCCTATGGTAAAAATAAATGTCCTTGTGGACGAGATTAATCACTTCGAGTTGATTCATGGTCAATGAAGATCGTGCCTGGGCTCTTTGGTCCGAATTAAAGAGAAGGAATCCTACTCCTTTGTCGTTGCTTCCGATTCTTCAGAAAAGAAACGATAGGACCTCAGGGTACGTCTGGCTATATTTCCTTGCGTATGGTCCGAGCAAAAGCGACCTGATGGTTGTTGTTGAGAAGGTTGAGATGTACCGAGAGAGAGCTTGGGAACATCTTCTTACCCTTGCAGAGCCTCTTTCTCGGGAAGACCTGATCCATCTCATGGAGACGGTTGAGTCTTTGCAACCACAAGTTTGGACTCTGCTGTCGGAGAAAGTTCTCTACTTCGACCAGTTCTTTGCAGTTCTGAAGGTAGCTCCTGATTTGAGAGAGCAGGTTTTTGACAAGCTCCTCAAATTACGACCAAGTCGTCGTGTCTTGGAGGCCCTCAAGAAGAAGGTCCCCGCCATGACTGAGCGGGTTGATTCTGTTCTTGGTCGACCAGAGAGAAAAATCATGGAAGAGCTACTCTCCGTACTCTAGTCAGTAATCAGGCATCGGGCCAAGCCCTATGTCTGTTTTTATTGACTAAGTCATTATAATTTGATAAACATATATGTCCTTGTGGGACGAGATTAATTGCATCGAGACGATTCGTGAGTGAAAACCAACGGGCCATGGATCTTTGGCTGGAGTTCAAGGGAAGGAACCCGTACCCTTCAGACCTTCTACCTATTCTTCAGAAGGGTGACAGCGATGTCAGAACTGCTGCTTGGGATCACTTCAAAAGTCTGAATCCGAGTCGCCGATTCGTGATTGACGTGATCGTAAGTACTTCTGATTTTAAGCATGAAGCTTGGATGTTTTTCCGCAGTCTTTACGGTGCTCCAGAGCTGTCAGAGCTTCTTCAAATCATTGAAGGGGCTGAGTCACTTCATGAAGCTGCCTGGTCTGATTTGTTAGGATGTGCTTCTTCAGAGGAGGATCTGATTCGGGTCATAAAGGCTGCTCCTTCTTTGATGGAGAGGGCATTTGCGCGGCTGTTGCTGTTTCGGCCCTTCGAAGGTCAATTGTCTCAGCTAAGAGCAGATGTTCCGGCAACAAAAGACTTGGTTGATGCATTTTTTGCACGGCCGAAAGGAACCATCCTCACCGACCTCCTCGCCGTACTCTAGGAACTAATCAGGCATCGGGCCAAGCCCTATGTCTGTTTTTTATATCAAAAAACACCGTCCTATATTATGACAGTGTTTTTATGAATGTTTTGTGATTTTGTAGATTTTTCTAATGACTCGTTGACCTGGTCTAGAGTACTCCCAGCTCTTTTCAATCTTCAATCCATCAGGCAAAACCTTTGGCATTTCAATCTTGTAATCTTGCGTTCTAGTTTTTAGAATAGGCATGATGATTACGATTGTCCCAGTTTCTTTCAAAACATATTTCAATGTTTTGAAAGTGTTTTTGTAAAGTTCGGCCAGTGAAACCATGATACGTTTTAATTCATCTTTTGATTCACTTCCTTTTAGAGGTGGACCAAGATATGGCTCTGTAACAATTGCATCAATTGAGTCTGGTTCTACTTCTTTTGTGACATTGGTTGACTTGGCGATAAAGAGTTTGTACTTTAATTTTTTCTCTATTTTTTTGCCTAACCAAGCTAGGTTTTCCTTTGAGTCTAGGATGGCTTTTTCGCTTGAATCGCTACCTATTACGTTTTTATAGCCAAGGAGCAATGCTTGCTGAATAATAGTCCCAGAACCGCAAAATGGGTCTAATACAGTGCCATCTATAGGAGTTTCTGATAGATTTATCATGATTTGAGCTAGCTTTGGTGGAATCATGCCAGATTCATCATCTCTTGCCGGTCGACCATAATCAAGCTTGGACATTTGTTCAAATGGTTGCACTTCTAGAGTTTGACCAATTATATATTTCTCATAATCTTTCATGACAACGATTTCAATTCCTTTATCCAAAAGGTGATTCTTTTTTACAATCACGCTGCTGAGTGGATTGTCTTTGCTGCTTACAAAACGAGCTTTTAATTCTTTTGACTTTAATTTCATTTTTAACCCTTTCCCAATATTCCCAATTTTCAGGTTGCAACCATATGTACTTAACCCAAAATGGATTTTTGCATCAGATTCTGGAATAAGTGGAAGTAGCGAGTCTACATTTACATTTTTCAACTCAGAAATGATTTTTCCAATTTTAATAGTTCCTCCCAACTGATTCATGAAAGCAGTTACGTCAATTTCATTGTCAACATCAAAAATCTGGAAATCATTTGTTGAAAGAATTTCCTTGGCTTCGATATTTAATTGATGGAATTTTGCCAGGATTTCAGACTTTGATAATTCTGGTTGTCTTCCTAGGATGAAAAAATATTGCATATTTATGTAAATTTATTATATTATAGCCTTTTTTATAATTTTGTCAATAGTGGGGGCGATTGACCTATTCCCTAAATTTTGCTAGAATAAAGGCAAATATACATTATTATGAATGTTACAGAATTAGCGAGAAAACTAAAAGTGAACACTCAAGAGCTTCGGGATCAATTACCTGAGCTTGGATTTGATATTGGTCAAAAAGCTATTAAAATTGATGATCAATTGGCCTCAAAAATTATCAGAGCGTGGAGAAGTTATGAGGTTCGTAGAAAGCAAAAGGAACAATACGAGAAAATTGGAAAACAGGATGATAAGGAAGAACGAGTTTTAGATAAAAAAATTAATATCCCAAGTATTTTAACGGTAAAGGATTTTGCTACTTTGCTAAAGATTCCTGTTACAGAGGTTATTACAGAATTGATGAGAAGTGGTGTTATGGCTTCTTTGAATCAACGGATTGATTTTGACACAGCAGCTATTATTGCAGCTGACTTGGGTTACGAAGCTACAGAAGTTACATTAGAAGAAAAATTTGAAGTAGATAAAGCAAACAAGATAAAAGAAACTCTTGATGCAGAAGGATCAACAGAAATTAGACCTCCAATTATTGTAGTGATGGGGCACGTTGATCACGGTAAAACAAAATTATTGGATTCAATTAGAGAAACTGATGTGGTGGCGGGTGAAGCCGGTGGAATTACTCAGCATATTGGTGCGTATCAGGTAGAAAGAAAAGGAAAGAAAATTACATTTATTGATACTCCAGGTCATGAAGCTTTTACAGCCATGAGATCTCGTGGTGCCAAGGTTGCAGACATTGCTATTTTGGTTGTAGCTGCCAATGAAGGAGTTAAGCCTCAAACTGTTGAGTCTATAAAAATTGCACAGAGTGCTGATATTCCAATTGTTGTGGCTGTAAATAAAATTGATTTACCAGATGCAAATCCAGAAAGAGTAAAACAAGAATTAGCTCAATACAATTTACTTTCAGAAGAATGGGGGGGCAAAGTTATTTTTGTTTCAATCTCTGCCAAGAAAAATCAAAATATTGATGAACTTTTAGATAGCGTTTTGTTAACTACAGATATGATGGAGGACCAAATTGCTGCAAATCCAGAAGGAGAATTTCTTGGAAGTATTGTAGAATCACATGTAAGCAAGGGAGAAGGTCCAGTTTCAACTGTTTTAGTCAAAAATGGAACTTTGCACAAAGGTGATTATGTTATGATGTCTGGTGTTTTATACGGAAAAATCAGAATGATGTTTGATCACCACGGCAAGGAAATTGAAACTGCTGGTCCATCTGTTCCAGCGAAAATTATTGGCTTAAAAGTTGCCCCTAAAGTTGGAGACGTCTTAGAATCAATTGATGATCCTCGCAAAGCCAAGAAAGCCAAGACATATACCATGCAAAAACAAGACGAATCTTTCATTAAGCAGGTTAACGAAACAGAGGCAGAAAAAGAAGGCCGAACTGAATTGAATATTATTTTGAGAGCTGATGTATTAGGTTCACAAGAAGCTATTATTGAATCATTGAAGAAAATTGAAACAGAAGATATTAAAATTAACTTTGTTTCTAAAGGATTGGGAAACATTACAGAAAGTGATGTTTTACAAGCCGAGGCAACTGGTGCGGTCTTACTTGGATTTAGTGTGAAGCCGTCAACTAGTGCTAGTGATTTGGCTAGAGATAAAGAAGTTGAAATAAAAAGCTTCAAAATTATTTACGAATTAATTGATGAGGTGAAAGCTCAATTAAAAGAAATTATAAAACCAGAACTTGTTAGAGAAGATTTAGGAAAGTTAGAAGTATTAGCTTTGTTCAAAAAAACAGAAAAGACACAAGTAGTTGGTGGAAAAATAACTTCTGGAAAGGTTGAGGCTGGTTCACGTTGTGCGGTTCTTCGAAAAGAAGAGTTTATTACTTCTGGAAGAATCACTGCTTTGCAAATTGGTAAGCAAGAAGTTAAAGATGCTGTTAAGGGGCAGGAATGTGGAGTTACTTTTGAAGGACAAGCACTTATTGAAGAAGGAGATGTTTTGGATATATATACAGAACAAGAGGTGACAAAAACATTATAAAAAATAGTTAATTTAAGCCAAGGTCTTGACAGATCTTGGCTTTTTTGATACATTATTAAGTCTTTTTGAGACATAAACAGCCAAAGAGATGCGTTATGTTAGGGTACATTTTAGCGGGACTCTTCGCGATCTCGAGTTCCTTGTTCTTTGCCTTGTGGCGACGGACCAAGCGAGAACTGGCTGAGGCTGGTGATGACTTCCTGACGGGGTTGCCCCTGAGGAAGAAATTCACCTCCATGGCTGAGCTGATCTTCCGAACGGTGAAGTCCCGTAAGTTCACCGGCAGTGACATGTTTCGGAGAAAGGAACTTCGTGACACGCCTGCTGTTCACGATCTGACCGTCATGATGTTCGACATCGATCACTTCAAGACTGTGAACGACACCTGGGGTCACGACATGGGCGACAAGGTCCTAGAGGGCCTTGGAGCAGTCCTTCGACGAATGAGTCGTTCGAGCGATCTCTATGCCATCGGTCGTTGGGGTGGTGAGGAGTTCATCGCTGTTCTTTCCACTGACCTTGAGGGTGCGAGGCTCTTCTATCAGCGCGTGGCGGAAGCGTTTGCCGAAGTCACCGTTCAGCTCCTCAAGGAAAAGAGGACTCTCTCCTGTGGTGCGGTAGAGCTGGTGGTGGGAACTGACTCTCTGTCTGGTCTTCGGGCCAATGCGGACGAGTTGCTCTACGAGGCCAAGGCCTCCGGTCGCAACAAAATGCTTGGCGCCCGAGCTGGCGAGACGGTCTCGACAGTGAAAGGCATCTAGGAACCTGGCGGGCAAGGGACATCTCCCTTGCCCGCCTTTTTTGACCAAAGAATTTACCCATGATAAGGTTATATATTCTCGGTTGGTTAACAGCGTTGAGGTGGAGGGTGAAACCTCTGGGAAGTGATTCTACGGCGATTGCATTTCTCCGACAGCAACATGGCTTTACTCCAGAGAAAGACTTCATTGGGGTGAGACCGGACACTTTGTGTAACTACAAGTGTGTCAGTTGCAAGCAAGTTTCTGGTTCCTGTCAGGTTTCTGACGAAGCTCATCGAGAGTTGCTCGAAGAGCATGGTCAGTCTCGGGCCATTTGCTCAATTTCTGGTGGAGAGCCTTTGCTCACGCCCAGTCATTTTGATCGAGTTCTACGCATCCTTCGTGTTGCCAAGTAAGTGGGGATGTTTTCTGCTCTTTTTTCAAATTGTCATATCCTGGATGAGAAACGAATAGAGTTGTTGCTAGAAGCTGATCTCCAGCGACTGACTACGGCTTTGTATGGCCCAACCCCAGAGACACACGATATCTGGAGAGGTAAACCTGGCTCTTTTGATGCGCAGACAAGTGCTCTTGATTTACTATGTCGCAGGAAGAAAGAGTCTCCTGGAGACTTTGAACTTATTGTCTCGATTGTAATCTTTCGGGCCAATTTTCATCTTCTACCAGAGATGGTAGACCTCATTGGACAGAGGTTTCCAGAGATCGATCGGTTGGAATTTTTCCCGATCAAGGAGTATGAGGAGCACTTCCTTCGTACAGAAGATTTAGAGAAACTGCGGTTAGAGATAATGCCTGTCTTAAGGCAGAAACTCTTGGCGCACAATTTCCCATCTGCCTGGCGTAGTTTTCAGGAAATCTTCCGTGGAGAAGCCGAGCATGGCATATACGGGCAGCTGCCAGAACGGTGCTATTCCTGTGTTTCTTCTTTGTATGTGAGCGGCAGGGAAGGACTGATCTATCCTTGTGGTCACATGGCTGACTATGCCGAGAGGCATCCCGAGGAAGCAGTGTCTCTTGGACGAGTAGGAGAAAGTCTTGACATGTCAGTGGTGGATCGCTTGCCTTTGCCTCAGTGCGAAGTTCTTTGCGGTCCTGTTCTAAAGACCCACAATCGTCGAGCTGAAAAAGCAGTAGGGATTTTGCAGGCGCTACCAGCGATTGAGGAAGTGATCGCTTTGCCAAGCCATAAAAATCGCTTGACTACGGCCTTACACGAGGCTTACGTCACTCTTCGTGGTACAGATCAACAATTCCGACAATAGATTCGTCTGGCGGGCAAGGGACAACTCCCTTCGCCCGCCTTTTTGTGGAAAAAATAATTGACACTCGTTTTGTTTTGTAATACTCTGTATTACAGAGTAACATTAATAAAATATGCGTTGTATTGTTTCACTCTCACTTCCAGAGGAGTTGTGCGAGGAGGTGGAAGTACAAATGAAGAAGCACAAATTTACAAGTAAAAGCGAATTTATTCGTCATATTATTCGTTTTTGGTTAAAAAACAATTAAAAAGAAAGAAAGTAATAAGCAAGTTAGTGCCAAGTAAGTTAGAAATAAGTAACTTAATACTTATCTCGCTTTCTTGCTAACTCGCTAGTAAGTATGGAGTTTAATGACAAGACTTTTGAAGAAGAAGTAATTAAATTTGAAAAAGGACCAGTCTTAGTAGACTTTTATGCACCTTGGTGTGGGCCCTGCCAAATGCAAGGACCGATTATCGATGCATTATCAAAAGAATTAGAAGGACAAGACCTTAAAATTGGAAAAGTTAATGTAGACGAAAGTCCAGAAACAGCCAAGAAGTATGGCGTTATGAGTATTCCAACTTTAGTCATTATTAAAAATGGTGAAGTTGTAGATACAATGATGGGATTACAAAATCCAGAGGTATTGAAAGAAAAGTTAGAAAGCTTTAAATAATATGGAAAAATACGACGTTATAATTGTCGGTGCTGCGTGTGCCGGCTTGAGCTCCGCTCTTTACACTGGACGTCGAGCCATGAAGACTCTTGTGATTTCCAAGGACATTGGTGGTCAGGCGTCTATTACAACCGAGATTGAAAATTATCCTGGGACTGGCACTATTACTGGTCCGGGGCTAATGAATAAATTCAAAGAACAAGCAGAAGCAGCTGGAGCAGAGATTAAATTGACTGCAGTTACAAAGATAGAGAAGATCAATGGAACATTCAAGGTTACAACGGCCGACGCTGAGTATGAAGCTGTGGCTGTGATCTTGGCCTTTGGTTTGTCTCATCGAAAGCTTAACGTGCCTGGCGAAGACGAGCTTCTTGGTCGTGGAGTTGCTTATTGTGCAACTTGCGATGGTCCTTTGTTCAAAAATAAAGTAGTCGGTGTGGTTGGTGGTGGAAATTCCGCCCTTGATGCAACTGACTATTTAGCAGACTTAGCCTCAAAGGTTTATATGTTTGTTAGAAAAGATTCTTTTCGTGGCGATGAAACAACTTTGATAAAAGAAGTTGAAGAAAATGATAACATCGATATAAGGTTTGAAACTTCAGTCACAGAAATTATTGGAGAACAAAGAGTTGAGAAAGTTAAATTAAATACAGGTGAAGAAATTGAGCTCGATGGCTTGTTTGTTGAAATAGGCTACGTAACTCAAACTGAATTTGTAAAAGACTTAGTTGATTTGGACGAGCGTGGTCAAATCGTGGTTGATGCAGAACAAAACACATCTACTGCAGGAATTTTTGCAGCTGGTGATGTCACAACTTCGCCATTCAAGCAGGCGGTTATTTCTGCAGGAGACGGAGCTAAGGCTGCTTTGTCGGCAACTAGATATATCAAGCAAATGAAAGGTGAAGAAGATAAACCAGATTGGACTACTCGAGCTAAGAAAAAATAAAATTTATGAACAATCCATTTGAAAATGCTTTACAGCAATTAAAAAAAGCTGGAGATGTGCTTGAATTAAATTCAGAAGTAGTTGACCAGCTAAAAACTCCAGATAGAATTTTACAGTTAAAGGTTTCAGTTAAGATGGACGATGGTTCGGTCAGAGTTTTTGAAGGCTACAGAGTTCAACATAATAATTGGGCTGGACCTTACAAAGGTGGCTTACGTTATTATCCAACAGTGGATCTTGATGAGGTAAAGGCACTCGCTTTTTGGATGACAATTAAGGGCGCAGTTGTTGGAATCCCAATGGGTGGTGGTAAAGGTGGTGTAACCGTTGATCCCAAGACCTTAAGCCCAGGCGAACTTGAAAGATTGTCAAAGTCTTTTGGACAAGCACTGGCCCCAAACATTGGACCAATGATGGATGTTCCAGCTCCAGACGTTTATACCACTCCAGAAATTATGGGTTGGATAAAAGAAGCCTTTATTGAATCAAAAACAACCAAGATGACAAAGTGTGGTTGTCCAATTACAGATGATAAACGACAAAAGTTTAACGCTGTTATTACTGGTAAGAAAATTGAGGACGGAGGTAGTCTTGGGCGTGATCGTGCGACTGCAATGGGTGGCTTTTACATTCTTCAAGAATTACTTAACAAAGAGAATAAAGTTGTTGCAGACACAACCGTGGCTATTCAAGGTTTTGGTAATGCTGGATCTGTAATGGCTGATCTGTGTCATGAATTTGGCCTAAAGGTAGTGGCTGTTTCTGACTCTAGAGGGGGTATCTACAATCCCGAGGGACTAGACATCTCAGAGGTAGTTAATCACAAGCAATCCACAGGTTCTGTTGGTGGTTTTAGTGGCTCAACAGAGGTCTCAAATGAGGCTCTCCTAGAGTTAAATGTTGATGTTTTAGTACCAGCTGCCCTAGAAAATCAGATTACCAAGGAGAATGCTAGTAATATCAAAGCTAAATATTTAATTGAATTAGCTAATGGACCTGTTACTCCTGAGGCGGATGATATTTTGGCTAAAAATGGACAAAAAGCTGTGCCTGATGTTTTGGCTAACGCTGGTGGGGTGACTGTTAGTTACTTTGAGTGGGATCAAAATATCAAAGGAGAAAAGTGGACAGAGGAAGACGTTTTTGCAAAGTTAAAGGAAATCATAGTCCCAGCTTTTACTGATATTTGGCAAAAGCACATGGAGAATGAAGTTGATCTCAGAACAGCTGCTTTTATGAGAGCACTGGAAAGATTAAGCTATCTATGGTATAATGGGGTTAGTCAGAAAAATAATAATTAAATTCAAAGCTATGCCAAGAAAATTGAACCCAGCTCTTAGAAAACCATTAAAGCTTTCTGCAGAGTTAGAAGCTGTTGTTGGTAAAGGTCCAATGGCGCGAATGGATGTAGTAAAAAACATTTGGGTGTATATTAAAAAGGAAGATCTTCAAAATCCAGAGAACAAAAGAAACATCATTGCTGATGAAAAATTATTACCTCTTTTCGATGGAAAAAAAGAAGTTTCAATGTTTGAAATGACAAAGCTTGTTTCAAAACATATGAGTAATATTGACTAAGATTTTTTGAAAGCCCCGCCGATGGCGGGGCTTTTTGTTTTTAAACAAATATTAAGAAGAATAACTAATTTTAGCTAAATCTTGACAAAAAATACTTTTTATGATATGATTTACTGTTCACAATATGAATCAGACTGGAGGATCAAATGAAAGCAACTGTAATGAAGTGGCTACGAGCCATTCATGTGAGCGCAAGGGTAAAGAGATGGCTATTGGCCATTCTCGCAGTTTTTGCGTTTCTCTCCATTGCGTTTCTCCTTCTCTTTCTCGTGGCGCGCAGCGCGACACAGGCAGAGTGGGATGCGACACAGACGGGGAGAACTCCCGCAATGGTGCGGGGCTTGGTCGATGCGATGACCAAGTACTCAAGCGAACCAGCCAACGTTCTACCTCTTTCTGCGCAGGACGATGAGGTCTGCGCCGCCGCGGTTGTAAACGCGGTCAATTTCATCCTAGGCGAGGAGAAATTGAAAAGTGCGCCAGCTTGGAGTTTTTCTCAAAAGAACGCCGAGCAACTCGAGAGGGTCTACAATCGAGAAGACGACTTCAAGATTGAAAATGGCCGGATAGTTGAGATCAAGGACACGGGATTCCAGCTCAGCAAGATGCTCGATCCTGGCGGTCTCTACATCTTGGGCTATCACTACATCCAGACCGTTTCGGATCACAAGATCATTGCGGCTGATGTAGACCTGAACTCACACCTGATGTTGCTTCTCGGCAAGGAGAACGGTCGGTGGTACGGTTACCACCTGATCCACTACCCGAACGAGGAAAACGTCAATCCGGTCAAGGTCGAACGCATCGATCTGATGCCGGAAAAGTTGGATCTGGTGTACATCTGGCAGGTGAAGGGCGTTGAAATCCCTGAAAAGGGTGACGACCTCTTCATGGCCAACACCAGCTTGTCGTACTCGATGGTTCGCCCTTGGCTCAACTGGGGCCCGAACTTTCTCGAGTATTACTTGGACACGGTTTCCGTCTGGCTTCTCACGACTTACAGTGGGACCGGGCAGTTTCCGAAGATCTTCAACCTGGGTGACCAGGACCTGGTAGAAATTCCAAAGAAGGGCTCGCTCTTCCACGGTAGGATCATGGGCTTCTACAAGACGGTCCCGATCTATTTCCACGGAGGAGACTCTCGTCGAGGCATCTACGGACTGGAGTTCCAGTGCGTAGAGCTGATCAACCGTTTCCTCGTTTCTCTCGGGCATCGAAACCTAGAGAGGACAGGTCACGCAGACAGCTATCTCTGGGACGCTGACTCAAAAGGGTTGAAATCCTTCTTGAACGGTGGACCGGAGAGACCACGTATCAACGACGTTCTTGTCTTCGATACGAGTGACCAAGACGGAGATCCTGGTCACGTAGCAATCATCTACTCCGTCACCGACAAGTATGTCTGCTTCGTGCAACAGAACGTCGGGAAGAAGTGGAGAGATTGTTTCCCCATGAAACAAACGCTGGAGAATGAGTGGAACATCACCATTCCAGCCAAGTTGTCTAACATCTGTCCCCCGGTAGCCGGGTGGGCAAGAATTAAGTAGTTCAAACCCAAATTCCTTGGAGGTCCCATGAAAGTTCGAAAGTACAATTCGCGACATTTGCTGTTCCTGATCTTGCTGCTGGTCTCACCCATCTTGCAGGGCGGTTACGGAAGCGACGACGGTTGCTCCGGTGAGTCCTGGGACAAGCCAGAGCGCCGTGCCATCGTCACCCCGGAGCCCGACGCCGATGAGTCGGACGAGGTCCCGGACGAGTGCCTGACGCACATCGACGATGCCGTGCGCAAGGCTCAGCCTTGTGCGTCGCAGCCAGTCTGCGCAACCCCCGTCATCGACGCCGCCGGTTTGGCCGATCTCGAGAAGGAGTTGGCTTCCGCTCGTGCTGAGCTGATCGAGCTGAAAGCTCGTCGGATGGCTCCGGATGTCAAGAACCCTCGGTTGATCAAGACTGTCAAGGTCAAGAGCGGCTGGTGGATGGGACGGTATGTCACTGCCACTCCCGGCGCTGATCCGCAGGCCACTCGGGTCTGTAACGGATTCACAGCAGTGAACCCGAAGATCCATCCGGGCCAGAGCCTGAAGATCTGCGGTTGGTGATAGACCGCTGATTCGCGCGAACCCCTTCTAGCCAAGCTGGAAGGGGTTCTTTTTTACTTTAAGAAGGTAGGGTTGTTTATTGAAAAATTACGAGATTTAGGCTAAAATGGAACTATAAAGCATAATTTGTAAAATACCTATGAAATCTTACGATCACAAGAAAATAGAGCCTAAATGGCAGGAAAAGTGGCAAGAATTAGGATTAGACAAGGCTGCTGACGGTAGCCCAAAGCCAAAGTATTTTTGTTTGGTTGAATTTCCTTATCCATCTGGCGATGGCTTGCACATTGGGCATGTTAGAAGTTTTACAGCTATTGATATTGTGGCTCGAAAAAAGAGATTACAAGGATTCAATGTTTTGTACCCAATGGGCTGGGATGCTTTTGGTTTACCAGCAGAAAATTATGCAATCAAAACTGGTCAGCATCCACGAAAGGTTGTAGAAAATAATGTGGCTGTTTTCAAAAAACAATGTCAGAGTCTTGGTTTGAGTTTTGACTGGGACAGAGAGGTTAATACAACTGATCCAGAATATTATAAATGGACTCAATGGATATTTTTACAACTTTACAAAAAAGGATTGGCTTACAAAAATAAAATGGGTATTAATTGGTGCCCTTCTTGTAAAATTGGTTTGGCCAATGAAGAAGTTGTTGATGGTGGATGTGAAAGATGCGGAGCAGAAACAGAAAAACGTGAATTAGAGCAATGGATGTTAAAAATTACAGAATATGCAGATCGATTGATCGAGGATTTAGAGACAGTTGATTATCTGGATAAAATAAAAACACAACAAGTTAATTGGATTGGTAGAAGTTACGGAGCTGAAGTTGATTTTCAAGTAAAATCATTTGATGACAAGATTCGTGTTTTTACAACTCGGCCAGATACATTGTTCGGGGCCACTTTTATGGTGTTGTCTCCAGAACATGAGTTAGTAAATAAAATTACAACCGAAGAACAAAAAGATGAAGTCTTCAAATACAAAGATGAGGCTCGAAAAAAGAGTGATTTAGAAAGAACAGATTTACAAAAGGATAAGTCAGGCGTTTTTACTGGTGCTTTTGCCATCAATCCAGTTAATGGAAATAAAATTCCAATTTGGATTGCTGATTATGTGCTTTCATCATACGGAACAGGAGCTATTATGGCTGTACCGGCCCACGACAATCGTGACTATGAGTTTGCAAAGAAGTATCATTTGGAAATTGTAGAAGTTATTGAAGGTGGAGATATTTCAGAGGCAGCTTTTACTGATATTCAAAAGGGGAAACTAACAAACTCTGGGAAGTTTAGTGGTTTAGCAGTCTCTGATGCAATTCAACAAATAACTAAGTGGTTAAAAGACGAAGAGCTTGGAGAAAAGTCTGTTAATTATCATCTTCGTGATTGGGTTTTTTCTCGTCAGCATTATTGGGGCGAACCAATCCCAATGGTCAACTGTTCTGAGTGTGGTTGGCAGCCAATGGACGAGAAGGACTTGCCACTTGAACTACCAATGGTAGAAAAGTATGAGCCAACTCAAACTGGAGAGTCTCCACTTGCAGCAATGGAAGATTGGGTAAAGACTGAATGTCCAAAGTGTGGTGGTGCTGCGAGAAGAGAAACAGACACTATGCCTAATTGGGCTGGAAGTTCTTGGTACTTCCTTCGATATATTGATCCAAAGAACAATGAAGCTTTGGCAGACATGGACAAGTTGAAGCAATGGATGCCAATTGATTTATACAATGGTGGAATGGAACATACAACTTTGCATTTACTATATTCAAGATTCTGGAATAAATTTTTATACGACATTGGAGCTGTTCCAACTTCAGAGCCATATCAGAGACGTGTGTCCCATGGTATGATTCTAGCTTCTGATGGACAGAAGATGTCTAAATCTAGAGGAAATGTAATAAACCCGGACTCTATTGTAGAAGAGTATGGAGCTGATGTTTTGCGCCTATATGAGATGTTTATGGGTCCATACGATCAATCTGTTGCGTGGGATTTGAATGGTGTTCGAGGAATTAGACGTTTTGTAGAGAAGCTTTCTTCTTTTGAGAAGTGGATCGATGCGGATGCAAAAGATGTTATTACTTTATTTCACCAAACAATTCAAAAAGTTACAAACGATATAGATGAGAGAAGATTTAACACAGCTGTTTCAGCCATGATGATCTTTGTAAACAAGATTCAGGAAGCTGGGTGTTCAAAGGATTTGTTTAAACAGTTTATTGTTCTGGTGAGTCCATTTGTCCCACATCTAGCAGAAGAGCTTTGGGCAGATCTTGGCGGCAAGGAAGTTATTGGTTTTGAAAAGTGGCCAGAGTTTGACGAGAAGTTAATTGTTGAGGATGAAAAAGAGGTTCCAATTCAAATTAATGGAAAGATCAGAGCTAAGCTAGTTGTAAAGTCAGACATCGAATTTGAAGAGTTGAAAAAGATAGCTTTGGAAAATGAGAATGTGCAAAAATTCTTGGATGGCAAAGATCCAAAGAAAGTAATTGATGTAAAAGGAAAGTTGATTAGTATTGTGATTTAGTTTATAAAAAAAACAGCGTCCCAAGTCTTGGACTTTGGGACGCTTTTGGTTCATCCATCTTCGAGATCCCTCGATAAGATTAGTATGATGATGGGGAATACGTGCTTGAGACCGTTAGGACCCAATCTGTAGAAACTGTGGTCAGGGAGTGTGGCTAGTCTCGTCTGACCGGCTTGGGTGAGGGTAACACTGATGATGAGGGCGGACAAGAGTAACCCCAATTGGTATTTCTTGTCCACGGTGAGAATCTCCTGTAGGTGGTTGCCTCTCTATTGGTTCTTTTGGATATCGCCCATGAGAACTCCTTGTCGTTCTTTTGTTAGGACTCTTATGAATATATTATACAATTAATTTAATTTATAAATAAATTTCTGATGTGTATACTTCTTTGAAAATGTGTTGAAAGAGAAAAACAAAATACCTGTAATTGGTGTTTTTTTATATTGAATATTTGTTGACTGCAATTAACATTGACTTGGCATGATATAATTAATATATAAAGGGAGACATATGGCATTGACTCAAGAATTATTAACTCTGGGTTTGAGTAATAAAGAAGCAGATGTGTATCTGTCTGCTTTGCAATTGGGATACGCCTCTGTTCAGGACATTTCCAAGAAGGCTTCTATTAATAGGACAACGGCATACACTCACATAAAGAATTTGATAAGCCGTGGCCTGATTTCCGTTGTTGAAAGATATGGGAAGCTCTGTTATATTGCAGAGAAGCCAATGAAACTTCGTGCCATTCATGAGCAACAAGAAAAAGAAGTTAAGAGACGGCGAGATGTTTTAGAGGATATTATGCCAGAGTTAGAGTCTTTGTATAATTTGGCCAAGGAGAAGCCAACTGTTAAATATTATGAGCACACTCCAGAAAACATTAAATTGATGAGAAAAGAGGTTTCTGATTTGAGAGCAAAAGAAATGTATAATATATTTAATTATGAACGGTATCATCAATATATAAACAAAAAACATGTTCAATCAATTTTGGATAATGTAGAAAATTTCAAAGTTATATACATTTCAAATACAGGTATTATTGATCCTATATCTAGAAGATTGCAGGAAAACAGGAACTTCAAGCTAAGATGTTTATCTTCAGAAAAATTTGGCATTTTATGTGAGATTTTAATTGCTAAGGATAGAGTATATATAGCTAGAGACAATGATTCATTAATAATTAGAGATAAATTATTTTCACAAACTTTAACTCTTTTGTTTTCTGCTTTATGGGGGTTGGCAGAAAAGGCATAAATTGTTGATTCAATCTAACATAAAAAACAGCTAATTTTAGCTGTTTTTTGTTGTGTTTAGAGATTGGGGTTGACAAAAGCAAACATATTTGTTAATGTATACTGTATTTCAATTAAGGAGTACAAGCTTTGGGCTATCATGCTAGTCTAGCCCAAAAAGGAGGAACGCATGGCCAAGCGAAAAAAGGCCAGAAAGTTCGACCTGGCTGCGCATGTGCGCGGCCTGGCGCGAGCCACATTCGGACCCACGCCCCCTACTCGCAAGCATTCGAGTAAGAAGGGCGACCGCGGGTATAACCGCAAACAGGGGAAACACGTTCCCCACGACGAAGGAGATCGCCATGATGCGTCACACGCAAAAACGCAGCAGATTCTACATGAGAACTGCTGCCTTTTTTTTGTAAAAATACTATCAATGTGTTTAGGCTAAACTTAGCTTGTTTTTATTATTAAAAGCTTTTGGCTATTGACATAAATCGTATTTATTGGTATGCTTTTAAGTTGTTAATATTGTTGAAGAACCATTAAAGTCTGTAACAATTTGCTGATTTTAATGGTTTTATTCAACCCACAGGGGGCTTATCATGCCCACGATCGTTCCGCTAGACAAGGTCAGCTGTCACCATTGCGGTGGTAAGCACGCCAGCAAGAAACAGGTCGCCGCTTGCAAGAAACGTATGAACGTCGGCGGCAACAAGAAAAAGAAGAAGCGTAAGTAGAGATCCCCTCTACAACCGAAACGGCAGTTTCCCCTCGAGGAAACTGCCGTCTTTTTTATGGGTTTTTGATTTATTTTACTTCGCCTGAACCGGTAATGTATTTGTCTTGTTCCAGAGCGGTTGTCAAAATATTTTGTGTTTTTAATATCGGAGCATCAGTCACAGTGTCTTTTGCTAATAGCGTTGTATTGCTTAATAGCTGTAATATTTTACCAGACTGTTTTTCATTTGGTGTAAATTGGATTGCAAAGCTGCATTCTACTTCCTTTAGTGTTCTTGGTAATGTTTCAATTGTCCAAGTTAATTGATTATTCGAAGTATCAATCTCAAATTGACCAATTGTTGGACTTCCGGATTTTGCAATGCTGACGTGTGATGGTAGTGTTGCGGTGACAGTTATATCTTTTACTTCGTGAATATCATTAGTTATATTCCAGAACACATGAACTTCAGTCGTCTCTCCCGGTTCTGGTGGGTAGGGTCCATAGCCAATCGGTGTTCCATCGTCATAGTAGTAAAGGGCTTTGGCTTCTAAGTCCAAATTGCTTGTTAAATTCAAAGTAACCGGGTTGCTTTTTAGTGGAGGGATTTCGACATTTGATTCTCCTCCAATATGTATTTCTGCAGAATTAAATATCTTTGTGTCACCTAAGGTTTCTGCGTTGGCATCTTTTACTTGCTCATAAGATTTGATTGGCACGGTAAATGAGATCATAACCTCTTTTCCTGGTTTTAATTTTGAAAGTTTATCTATGTCGTCTCCTGTCCAAATAATTTCTTTGCCTTTATTGGTTTTTTTGATTTGTCCAAAGTTATCATCAAATATTTTTTCCCAATCAATGATATCAAAAGGGGAACTATCTAGTATAGCTTTAACCTCAAGATCATTGTACGCCTTGTTTCCATTATTTTTTACAACCACAGAATAAGTTAGGATATTGCCCAGTTCAACTGTTTTGTTTTCCGAAGAACCATTTACTATTAAATAGGCCAAAAGAGCCTGATCAGTAATTTTTACAGTAAATTCTTGTTCGGCCACCAAGTAATACTGGTCATTAACTCCCTTTGCCTGAACTTGGACTTTAAATAGTTGGCTTCTGTCTTGTTCTGTTTCAAATGTAATGTCAGAGGGGAACTTACCTTCTAGCGTAAATTTTTTGTCTTCTGAGTTTGGAGCCAAAATATCCATTTCCCACTTTTTGTTTTCTTCAAATGGTTTTGGGTCGGCTGATAGATATTCAAAGTTTTCTGGATAAATAACTTGGAAGATTGGTTTTTCAAAACCAAGGTCATCCTTATTTTTTATCATTGTTTCAATGTTTAGTTTCTGCCCAAGGGTAATAGTTGAGGGATAGTCAATTCTAAATTCAATTTCTGGTCGTTCTAGAAGAGTATTTATGTCAATTTCTTTTGAGAATTGTGACTTGAAGTTTTCTGGTTCAAAGATAAGTTTTGCTACTAATTTTTGTTCTCGATCAATTTCATCAATTATGCGTCCCAATATCTTTATTTCACCGCCTTGGTACAAATCAAGCTCACCCAGCTCCCATTGATGGTTGTTTATTGCCGGCTCTGTTGCTTCTACCAATAAGCCGTGGGGGTATTGAATCGTCAATCGAGTATTGTTGAGGACCACATCTCCAATATTTTGATATTTTACGGTGTATTCAATTGGCTCTCCAAGCTTGACCTTGTTGGGAGCAATAATTTCAAATGAGATTGTCTCTTGTTTGAATGTTTTGTGTTTGTCAAAATATAAAAAACCAGCAAGTGCAGTGCTGGCAAATATGAAAAGCAAGAAAAAAACAAGAAATACAAATTTCTTTTTCTTTTTAGCTCTGGTTCTTTCAATTAGCTTTTTCAGGGGGGTAGAAGCATCAATTTCAGCCTCTTGTTCGTTAATAGCTTCAATGTCCATTATTTCATCACCTTCATCATAAAGAGACATTAGTTCTTTCATTGGGTTACTTTTGGGGGTTTTGAGCTTTTTTCTTTTGAATTTTAAACTATGGTTTTTTTTACTCATAATTATTCAAGAACAAATGAAACTAGTGCATCTTGTTTTAGTGCAGTACTTAGATTTATGTATTCACCATCAATATCTAGTTGTTCTGGATAAGCCCAGTTGATAGTTTTGTTTTTTGGTAATTTTATATTGACCTGATAGGTTGTGTTTTGTTTTCCTGATTGCTTTTGCAAATAAAGAGAGTGGAAAGATGAGTTTTCTTTTTTGCTGAATAATTCAAAAAGGCTACTATCCTTGTCAAAGTTTATCTTGAAGGGTAGTTTGTAAGTGATGATAATTTCTGAAGTTTCGCCTACGTCTGTCTGGATCCAGTTCGCAAAAACAGTTTTATCAAATTCATTGTTCACTTGTGTTTTACTATTCGGTTCTACCCAAATTGAGCCTTGAACTCTTAGCAAGTCCTCATCTTCTGTCCAGTGTTTTTCTGGTTTGTTAAAATTGGTTGAAGTAATATTGCTAAAACCAGTAGCTGAAATTAATTGACTTCCTTTTGGTGTGTAAATTCGTACGAAATCAATATTTGATTTGTTTGCAAACGTATCTGTTTTGTTTCCATTGTGAGTCCGTGTGATCTTTAAGGTATTTACAATTTCACCACTGTCTTTTATCTCAGAGGATAGGTCGTAGTTTTGATCAATGTAGGCATCTGTCTTGTAACCACCAATATTTGTATCAACAATAGATAGATAGTCTCGTGAAGTTTGTTTTAATTCTCCAGTCCAGTTGTAGCTGGCAATTTTTGTTTGGACTCCTTCATTTCTGAAATACATTTGGATATCTTTTTCGTCCAAAGACGTTTTGAATGTTTTGATGACTGAAAGCAAGTCTTCACCTTTTGCGCTAAAGATTTTATCTAATAAAATAGGAGCCATGTCAGAAATAATTTGTTTTGGCTTGTTTTCTTCTCTGTCATATTCATACTCAACAGCCCATTGTAGCTCATTTACAAAGTTACTAGAGTTTAGAACTTTTCCATACTCTGGTAAAGCAATAGGGCCTAGTAAATCTAATAAGTTTGGAACCAAAGAAACATTAATAGCAATTACACCATCAACTGTTGGGCCACCAGATTTTTCGTAGAACCAACGAATCTTTTCTGCAGAAGTAGGGAAGTCAGGAAACCAATTGGAATCCTGGAGTTCCCATCTTGCATTAATTAATTGCATTGGATATGGAGCGATTTTGTTTTCTAGGAGCTGACCTTGCATTTGATAGATTCCTCCACCAGGGATTTCTAGATTTGTGATTTCTCCACGATCGATATCGGCTAGAGCCATGCTACCCATGAAGCCACCAGTTGGACGAATTTCATTGTTGTTTTGGAAAACAAATAGGTATCGTTGAGTTCTGTCCTTCCCAAGGATTTCATTCATGGTTGTTGAAAAGCGATTGAGTTCTTCTAAATCAGCCAGGATAACAGAAAAGTAGTCTTTCATTTTGATAAACATCTCTATCTTATCTTCTGGGATCGCTTGCTCTCTGATTTTATTTAGGTTTAACTTTATCTTTTGTAGTTTTGGTAGAGTTGTTTCAATGTTTTCTTGGAGAAAGGAAAGTCTGTCTGTTATTTTTGCATCTTCATTCTTTTGGAAGGCTTCTGTTATTTTGACTAAATCATTCCCTAGAGTCGAAACATCTTCTCCTATTTGTAAAAGGTATTCTGCATCAGCTAAGTTTGCCCCGCTGGTTGGAATTATATTAACTAAGGTTTTTATTTCTGTGCCAATTGCATCAATTTTTTCAGTTGCTTGAGCAAAGTTACTATTAGCTGCGTTGAAATTTTCATCCGCCGCGCCGAAATCCTGATCTGCAATAGCTTTGTTGGCGACTTTTAAGTCTTCGTAGGCTGTTTGCGCGAAGTTCATTACTTCTTCCTTGGTTTCCTTTAGTTCGGAGTAATAACTAAAAACCTTGATTGGAGCGATGATCATTAAACAAATCATTAGATAAACAATGATCGAACGATGCCAATTAATGGGTAAGTTAAAACTATAGTACCATGGTTGTTGGGTGAATTGATCTTCAATTGATTCAACTTTTTCTTTTTTGGCTACAACAACCTTAACAACTTCTTGTTTTTCAATAACAACCATCTTTGGAACTTCTCTAATAACTGGCGTTTCAACTCTTTGTTCTGGTTCAACCTGCTTTGCTGTTTTGTGAATGAAAAAATCACGCACAAGATGCTTTTTGGCTTCTGCAAGTCGTTTTTTTTCAATTAACTCACTTAGATCAAGCACAAAAGGCGAATGATTTCGGTGAGTGCTCTTTACGAGAATGTCTGTATGATTAGAAGTTGTTTTTTTTGTAGAAACTTTTTCATTGTCAGGCAAGAATTGTGCCAACTCTTTTGCGATTGTGCTTTCTATCTTCTTGTTGGACTGTTCTTGATAATGATTTTCTAGAAGTTCATCAATTTCGTGTTGAAGTAAACCAAAACTAATTGGCTCAACTGGCTTTTTTTCTACTTTCTTTCGTTTTGCCGTTGTTTTTTTTGTTTGAGCCTTTTTTGCTTTTGGTTTTTTAGTACTTTTTTTTGCAACTACCTTTTTCTTGGTGGTAGTAGCTTTTTTTCTTGTAGTACTAGTTTTCTTTTTAGGAGGCATAATATTTTAAACCGATTTGTATATTTCTAAAGTTTGTTTTGCGCATTCTCGCCAGGTAAAGCGCTCACAGTTTTCACTTCCTTTTTCGATTAAGCTGTTTCTAATTTGTTCGTTGTCTAAAACTTTTAATATTTGATCTGCCATCTCTTCTGGTTTCTTTGGGTCAAAGAATAAAGCTGAGTCTGAGAGTACTTCTGGCAAGGAAGATGTGTTTGAGGAAACTACTGGACAAGCACATTTTTGAGCTTCGATCGCGATCAAGCCAAAGCCTTCGATAAAGGACGGAACAACAAATGTTTCAGCGGCTGAATAGAGAACTGGAAGTTCATTGTCCTCAATAAAACCAGTAGTTATAATGTCATTTTTAAAATCAGACTTGTCTATCTCTTTTCTGATGTCTGTGTAGTGCAAGTCTTCTCGTCCACCAAGCACTAATTGGTGCTCGATGTTATGTCTTTTTTTAAGTAAATTAAAGGCTTTTATTAGACCTTCAATGTTTTTGTGGTTTCGCCAAACACCAACGAAAAAGATATATGGTTTGGTTATGCCAAACTTTTGTTTTACTGCACTAATTATACCATTATTTTGGATGTTCTTAAAGCGCTCATCCACACCTTCGTGAGTAACTTTTATCTTTTTTGGATTTAGGTCAAAATGATCAACAATTCCTTGTTTTGTGCTCCTCGAAACAGCAATAACTTGGCTCGCTTTTCTGATTGTTGATTGAAAAACTAATTTGTGAGCCAGTCGTCTGTGCCAGGCCCCCATTTTGTGTCCAGGAAAAAATAAAGGAGTGATATCGTGAATGGTGCAAACAGATTTTTTGGGATATAAAATTGGAGAGTTAAAGTGCGGGTAGTGAATCAAGTCTAGTTTTTCTTTTGCAAAAGAAAAGGGGAGTTGGATCTGTTCTTGGTAAGAGTACCAACGTGGAGTGACTTCAACTTTTTTGACTCGAGAATTTGGTGCGATAAATTTCTTGAAACCTTCGCCTCGGAGGAACATCACATATTCATTTTCTTGATCAATCTGAAAAAGCTCATTTGTCATTCTTTCTATATACGTGCCAATGCCCGTACACTCAGCATTGCCATACATTCTAGCATCAATTCCTATTTTCATATGCATCTATTTTAGCATAAAAATGGTAATTTTACGAATAAAAATAGGGAGACAAGTGATCGTCTCCCTATTTGACGTAACCGCCTTTGCGTTTGACGTCATAGGGGCAATTTGTGTGCCCAAGGATGCGGCGTCGGAATTCAGGATTTCTCCAGATGATGAGGGATTTGGCCATCCCTCTGATAACTACGGCCGGTAGTCCGGGGAAAACTAGAAGATTTCGAACTAGAATGAAGGAGCTGAACTTATGGGCACCCAGAATCTCGGATGTCTCTGGGCCAAGTTTGATTCGGTAAAAGAATCTCAAGCAGCGGCCTTCTGTCGTGATAATGAAGTAAGCTCGTTGCTCTGGAGAGCTTTGCTCGAATTTGATGCGGAGAGCATCTCGAGCTTGCATCATAACGTGTTCACTGGCTTCCTGGCCAGCGGCGATGTTGTGGAGTCGGAACAGAGTGAGCTTTGAGAACGCTCTGTTCAATACAACCTTCGAAGACGCTCTGTTTCGAAAGAGACCAGCCTGAACAGCGTGATCGCTAACAAAGTTAGAGACTCTTGTCAGTTTCTCAAGTCCAACCTCAGAGTGATGATACTTGGCTACTAGCCGAGCATGGATCATCCCAAAGAGCATGTTGTCGATGAGAGCCAGAATGACTCGATAACTTGGCTCAAAGCACATGGCCTTGAGAAGTCGACCCTCGACCGTTCTAGCCATTTCCATTCGATCGGGCTCTGGAAAAAATTGCAAAATCTCTTGGTAGATTCTGCGAGGCTCTGCTTCGTGCGGAGGCAACGGTTTGTCTACCATGGTTTATCTCCAGTGTGAAAGGGCAGTCTTCAAATAAGCTTACTTATATCGGATTGAATTGTCAAAAAATACATGCAATTGATTAGCTGCATGTTTTTTTGTTCTCTAAATTTAGCTATTTCTGAAGGGATTCAATGATTTGCAGAACCTCTCTCGCCGTTTGGTACCAGTTAAACTGCTTTGCTTGGAGTAGACCCTTTTCTACGAAGTTCTGTCTATTTTCTGGCTGCAAAATTGTTTCCATCGCCCGGACAATGTCTTGAATATTGTTTGGATCAATCAGGATGGCAGCGTCTTCGCAAACCTCTGACATAGAAGAGTTGTTTGAGGTGACAACGGGACAGCCACAGGCCATAGCCTCGAGTGGAGGAAAGCCAAAACCTTCGTAAAAAGAAGGGTATAGGAAAAGTTCAGCCATGTTATAAAAGTATCTTTTTTCTTTGTCGTGAATAAAATTAACAAAATGAATTTGCGAATCAAGATTTGCTTTCTTTACAAATTGCTTGTATTTCCAGCCAAGTTTTCCAGCAATGACTAATTCTAAATCAGAATTAGTTTTTTTCTTAAATTTTTGAAAAGCATTAATTAATCCACCAATATTTTTTCTTGGTTCAATGGTCCCAAGATAGAGAATGAAGTTTTTTGGAAGTTTATATTTTTTTCTTATCTTCTTGAACTTTGGATCAGTCTCATTTAGGATTCTATAACTTTGATTAATGCCAGAAGCAATGGTTTTTATTTTTTTTGGTTGGACTAGGTAGTGATCAATCAAATCACTTCTTGTATTCTCGGAAACACTAATTATTTTTTTTGCATTTTGGAATAATTTTCTAGGATTAATAACTTTGTGCCAAAGTTTTCGCTTGAAAGAAAGAAACTCGGGGAAAAATTCAAAACTAAGGTCATGAGAGGTCAAAATATATGGACAGTTTGTTTCTAGGAAGGCGAGATTTGGAAAAATAAAGAGATCAATGTTTGAAACATTATATTTTTTTATAATCCATTGATCTAGTTTTGGATAGTTGAATAATTTGAGACTTAAAGTTAAAAGTTTGTTTGGGAATTCAAATTTACAATAATGTACATTGTCTTTTGGGAAGCTTGGAATGTATTTTTCTACATCTTGTCGACTATTATAAAAAAGATAATAATTATTTTTATTATCGATCTCAAATAGGTGCCTTAGGAGATGGTATGTGTACTCTCCAACGCCAGTTATTTCTTTTTCCATTAAACTTCTAATGTCTATCCCTATATTCATTTTGAGTTTTGCTATTAACAAAGTCTTGAATTTTTTGTTTGAATATCTCTACGTCAAATTGTTTGGCGTGGGCTCTGATTTCCTGAGGATTATATGCTTCAGCTTTGAATCGAAGAATTTTATCAGCCAAGTCAGACCAGGTTTGATCCTCAAAAAATGTTCCAGTCTTGCCCTCAACGACTGTTTCTAGAGCTCCACCGGCTTTATATGCGATTACTGGACGACCAGAGGCCATGGCCTCAAGTGCTGTGATCCCAAAATCTTCAACTTGCGGGTTAATAAAAGCTATAGCACGGCTATATAATTTAGCTCTTTGCTTTTCATCAATGCGTCCAAGGAATTCGATATTATCTTTTGCTTGTTTGTAAAGTTTTGTATAAAGTGGACCGTCTCCGTAAATCTTGAGAGGTATGTTCAGTCGGTTGAAGGCGTCAATAATTAAATCAAATCGTTTGTAGCCAACTAAACGTCCACCGGCGAGGAAATAATTTCCTTGTTCTTCGGAAACATAAAACTTTTTTGTTTCAACCGGAGGATAAATTACATGGCTGTCTCTGTTGTAATATTTTTTTATTCTTTTTTGCACTTCGTAAGAGTTGGCCACAAAATGATCAACACGTTCAGCTGCAATCTTGTCCCATTGTCGGAGTTTGGTCAAAAAAAGTGGTAGAAATTTTTTCAAAACAGAATTCATTTTTAACTCTTGTAAATAATTGTGACTGTCAGTCCAAAGAAACCGTGGTGGGGTATGACAATAACAAATATGTTTTGCATCTGGATTAGTGATAACACCTTTTGAAAAAATAGATGAGCTAGACAGAACAATGTCGAAGTCATTTAAATTATGGCTTTCTGTGGCCGTCGGCATTAACGTCAAAAACCACTGAGATTTTTTTACCCCAAGTGGCAGTTTTTGTAGAAAGGAAGTTCTAATGTTTTTCTCGATAAATTCAGTGGAGATTTTCTTTTTGTCATGAACTAGCGTGAAAAAGGGGCTTTCTGGATAGATTTCCTGAAAAGCCTTGGCCACGCATTCTGCGCCTCCATCTTGGACTAGGTGATCATGGACAATAGCCGTTTTCATATGGATATACCTTATCAAAAAATGATTGTTTTTTCAAATAATAAAAAACGCACCACTCGAGTTGTCGAGGGGCGCGTTGGAGGCTAGTAGTAGAGAAAAAGACCGAGCAGTATGCTGCAGGAGATGAAGCCGATTGAATCAGGCAGGATTAATGCCCAGGCCTTCTTTCCTGTGCTGTACGGAATTCGGACTGCAAAGATAACCAGGGGAGCCACGATTAGTACCCAGTGGATTCCACACTGCTGTTCTTCGATTGTTTTCCAGATTTGAATTGGAAAGCCAATGACGGCCATCAGTGTTCCAAAGAGAAGGGTCAGTTTCCCCAGTATCACTTGTTTCTTTTCGCACCAGATAATGAATCTTTCCATTTAATCCTCCAGATTGTATTTGTGGAACATAAAAGTATACTGTTTTTTGTGTGAAAAGTCAAGTCTAATTAGTGGTTATTTTTTGAATAAAAAACGCGCCACTCGAGTTGTCGAGGGGCGCGTAGGAGTCTTGGCTCAAAGGTTAAGACTCATTCCAGAGGTAGAAGCCGGCATTCTGTTGAGTGCCTTTTTTCGCTCCTTTGTAATAGACTGTGTGTTGGCTAGCTATGTGGAGAGAAGGAAATGATCCTTTGATAGCATTTGATAGGAAGAAAACCAAGAAAGAGAGGATGATGATGGGAGAATAGATGAGTAGCTCTAGATTTAATTTTACTTTTCCTAGAGCATGTTCTCCAATCGAAAATTGAGTTCTATCACTCGAATAGCAGAAGACAAAAATCTTGTTTCGATCATCTTCATTATATGGAGTCGCTGAGGCGTCCCAAAAATGAGTGATGTGGATGATGGATGATCTGTCTTGCGTCGGAACGTTGGTGCATTTGTAGTCACCAACACGGGCAATTTCTGGTCCCCAATGCTTGGCTTCTTTGTCCTTTGGTTCTTCTGAGATCTCTACTTCTCCAGCTTCGTCTGTGTGGCCGATGGTTGGTGGAGAAGATTTGTTTCCTTGAGTAAGTGAAACATCAGCATAGGAAGTTTTTCGTCCACTCATAAAGGAAATGAGCATGAGAGCATCAGCCTCTAGGAGTGGTTGATCTGGATCTATCAGCCGTGTAATGGCGGTGTTAAGAAGGAAAGGGTCGTGATCACTCACGTAAAGCCTCGAGATTGTGAAATAGCTGAACAAGAATTTATGTTAGATGAAAGGACGGTTTTTGTCAATAATAAAAAACGCGCCACTCGAGTTGTCGAGGGGCGCGTAGGAGGTCACATTTTTCGCATCCGGAGGACGTAGCCAGAGTCAAGGAGGTCGATGCCCGCCATGATGAACAGAGCCATCCCACAAAGAGCCTGGATGAGCATGTTGTATTCATCAACAGGGGGCTTAATGGGGCCGAAGTAACCGGCAATCATGGAGACCAGGATCATGGACAGGGAGATTCCCAGGAAAAGGTGTTTCCGCTTTCCCATTATCCGATCGACGTTGTTGACGGAGGTAGCCAGTAGAAAGATAAAAAGGCACAAGCTGCTTGCGGCGTAGATGACTCCGACTTCTCTATCCGGGAAAAGGGTTGGGATGTTGAAGAGCAGAAAGACAGTCAGCAGGAAACTCACCGCGGCAGAGATTTTTCGAAGGGCGGGATCCTTGATTTTCACCGGCATCCTCTAGGTTGTGAAATGACGTAACAAGAATGTAGTTTATATGAAAGAGCCATTTTTGTCAATATCAAAAAAAGCACGCCCATCGAGTTGTCGAGGGGCGCGCAAAGTCTATTCTGCTGGACTCTTTCTCTTTCGTGGCTTGTAGTTGCGTAAATCCAGAATGTCTACTGTCAGCCAGCCGTAGATCCAAAATACGACCATTAGTCCCACAATGTTATCTCCAAGCGTAAGTGCCTGGATTTCCATGGGCATCTTTGCGTGCATGTTGGCCGCGATCAAGGAAGTTAAGAACGTTGAAAAAGATAAGATCAAGATGGTCAGGCTAAACCGATGCTTGATCCGAAGGATTTTGGCAATCCCAGAGAACAGGAGGTAGGCGTAGAACGTGCTGTTGTATACGCCTTTCCAAGACAGTTCCAGAGGGTTAACGAACAAGGAATCGTCCCAGGGAATTACGAAGGGAAGGAGTAGAGCCGTGACGATTCCGAATCCTAGCCACCCGATTCCAGTGTAGCGGCGTTCATTTGGGAATTGATGATCTGACACAAGTAACCTCAAGATGGTGAAACAACAGAACAATACAATGTTAAAGAAAAGAGGTTGTTTTGTCAATCCTTCGATGAACTCAGGACAAATAAAAAACGCGCCTCTTCAGATTGCTGAAGGGCGCGCGTGGTTCTAGTCCTGACTTTTATTGTACCAGTATCTGCCCAGGTCGATCACGTCAGAGATCCACCAGCCACCGAGCCAGATGAGGAAGATCAGGCCCCAGAAGGCAAGGTTGTTCGTAGAAGCGTCCAAGGAGATGGATATGTCTAAGGCTTGTTTCGAGGCGCTCAGGGATTCGAAGACAGCCCAAAAGACGGGGCTGACGATGGCAACGACCAACATGGTTGGGCTGATGCGCCTGATCACCCGCAAGATCTTGTTGCCTACGGATGAGACCAGGTAGAGGAAGAAGGTCCCTATGCAGAGACCGTGGAGAAAGTCGATCTGGATGTTAGCGTTCTCTGTGCTTACCTCTGCCTTGCTAGAGAGAGCAAGCAGTCCGATCACGCCAATGGCCCCAATGAACAACCAGATCCAGCCAAAGATTCGTCTGATTTCCGAAAAAGTCTGTGTGCTCATGATGAGCCTCCTTGGTGAGAAAGTGAAAGGACAGAATCAAAAACAAGATGTTATATTATCACTGCTTGATCCTTTTGTCAACACAAAAAAAGCCCCGCCGATGGCGGGACTAAATAGTTCTATTTGTTTTTAAGCAGCTTCAGCTTCATCAATTTCTACAACAAATTCACTTTCAAAGTCAGTTAAATCTTCTCGTAATAATCTGATGTTTTCTGTTTGAGTTTGAAGGTTTCTTGCCTCTTCAGCATCTTGTAATCCAGACCAAAGTAAAGTTAGTCTATCTTTTAGGGCTTGATTGGCTACAAATTGTTTGTTTACTTTAGCGCTTAACTTAGAAGTTACAAAACCTTCTCCTGGTTGCCATCCGGCCAGAGTTCGGTATTCTTCTAATTGAGATTTCATGCTAGATAGGTCTGTTGCGTTTCTTTCTTTATTCGCTGCTAATTTTTCTGCTAATTCAGCAGGCTTAATTGCTGGGCCTTCTAAAACCTCAGTTTCAAGTTCTGGTGCTTCAGAAGCGTTTGTTCCGGGTAAGTTTCCTTCAAATGACATAGAAATATAGTTAAAAAGTTAAAAGTTTATAAAGTAACAAGTAGAAAGTCTAAAGTAGGAAAGAGATGATGTGATTGACTTCGTCAATCTAATTCCCTAGGTAAAGCCAGGGGCAAGCTATTTTTTGTCTACTTGCCTTGCTCGTCTTGCTTGTCCCGATTGTCTATACTCTAGATTTTCTTTTTAACACAACAAAAGGTGTTTTCAAGAGAATCCAAATATCTAGTTTTGGTGACCAGTTTTCAATGTAGTATGTGTCTAGTTTTACTTCTTCTTCAAAGTCCAAATCACTTCTGCCAGAGATTTGAGCTAGACCAGAAATTCCAGGTTTAATATCTAGAACTCTCTTGTGATGTTTCTCATACTTAGCAACCTCTCTCGGTTGATGCGGTCGTGGGCCAACTAGGCTCATATTTCCAAGCCAAACATTAAAGAGTTGTGGTAATTCATCAAGAGAAGTTTTTTCAATAAACTTTCCAATCTTTGTGCGTCTTGGGTCATTTAAAACTTTATAAACTGGACCAACTCTTTCTGATTGCTTCCCAATCAAATCTTTTTCATATTTCAAAACAGCTTCTTGGTCTGCATATTTTTCAAACTGTTTGCCTGTGCAATATTTTGCATACATAGATCGGAATTTAAAAACATTAAAGGTTCCTTTTCTATGTACTCGTTCATTTTTGTAAATGGCGGGACCCCAATTCTCAATTCGGATTAGAATGGCGATCAAAAGTAAAAGGGGACTAAAAATAATTATCAAAATGGAGCTAATAAAAAAGTCCATGATTCGTTTGATGATTTTCCACCAGCCATCAAGTTTTGTTTTTTTGATTTCTACAATAGGTACGCCAGCCAGCATGTGAACTTCTACATTTGTAGTTCTAGCTTCGAATTGGCCAGCCGCATATTTAAAGAAAATATTATGTTCATTAGCAAATTCCAAAAGGGCAATTGAGTTGCCTCGTGATAGGCTGGATGAGGTTTGGATGATTTCATCAACCTGATGTTTTTTGTAAAGCTTTATTAATTCTTCATCGCCATTGTAATCCTTCAAGTGAGCCACTACTTTATATCCAAGATTAGGTTGTTTTTTGAAGGTTTCTAGGATGGCTTCTGTGTCTTTTCCTTCACCAACTACAATCACTTTGTGAGAGCCCCAACCAATGCTAAGGGACCAGTTTCGAAGGCGACGAATAATTATTCTTTCGACTGAGACAAAGATGATTGCAAAGATCAATCCAAAGAGAATAATAAAACGAGAGTCAAATAACTCTCGAACAAAAAACATATAAATAATAACGGCAGTCATGCCAGTAGAGCAGGCAAGGATAATTTTTGCTAGTTCGTCTGTAGCCTTTCTTTTTGTAAAAGAGTAGAGACCAGACCAGGCAAAAAACACCAACCAGAGTAAAGATATAACTAGAACGTAAAAAATATAATCATTAAAAGGCAGATCAAAAATAACAGGTCTAATTTCCTGTATATATTCTTCAAATCGAAGAGCCCAAGCAGCCATGCCAGCTAATACAAGGGCAATATAATCGAATGGAATTTTTAAAAAGGTAAAAAAAAGTTCAGCTTTTTTCTTCATAAAATTTATGTAATTTCTGAACTAAGTATAGCATATTCACATTACAGGGAACATAGAACAGAGAACATGGATCATAATAATGATATAAATTCCTAGTACCTAGTTACTTTTTCTTTTTCTGTTATTTTGTATTTATATGTAGATTCGTAACAAAATTTGTAATTTGTAACCTTCAAAAAAAAGGTCCCAAACAAACGAATAAGCCGGATTCTGTTTTAACCCCGCATATAGCGGGACTCCTCTCGCCGAAGCGGGACGAGCTGTCATCTATCTTGGCTAACCATTGCTGATTAGCTCCAGCGGGCTACCAAATTTGCCCTTGCACTCAAGTAAGGATTTAGCCGTTTCACCCTCTACGTTACCGTAAAGATTATTCCCAGAGGGAATTCTGACAAATTGCTTTATCAGACGTCACTGCTCGCACCTCTATCTCACGATCGACAGGAATTACCTGCTACTATCATCTAAAAAAGACTGAGTGTCCGGACTTTCCTCCCCCCAAAGGTAAATTATGAAGGGCGACAGAACTGTCTGTTTGGGACTATTGTAGTATAGCAAATTACCTAGTATTTGTCAACAGGCGTTCGCTAAATTTAGCCAAAAGAAGGCTGTATTTTTGTTGCTAGAAATAGTGTATAATGGTATTAGAGACAAAAACAAAAATAAAATATGAAAAAGTACTTACGTTGGTATTTAAATTTTAGATATGTTCATGCTATTCAGGGAGCGTTTTTAGCGTTGCCTGTTTTTATTTTGGCGGCTATTTTTATTTCTGGAGGTGAGGCTCGTGATGAGGTGAAAACTATTTTGACTATTTCTACTTTTTTGTTTGCAATTATTACTGGGTTTTATATTTCTCGGTTAGCAACTCGATACAATGAGATTAGAAAATTGATTGCAACTCAAGATGCTGATTTGTTAAATTTATACAAGGTGTCAAAAAACTTTGGGAAAAAGTTTGAAAAGAAAATGAAAGATTTGATTGATAAGTATTTGATAACAAGTTATGATGTCTCCCTTTCAAAAGCAAACGTCGCCTATAAAATTACATCCAAACCGTTTTTTGATATGTGGGATGAGGTAAATGCTTTGACTCTTGCAAAAAAAAGAAAGATTGAGGCTAGTAAGCTGTATGACATTTTGATGAGGTTGGAACAAAATAGAAATAATACTTCTGGGGTGGCATCTGAAAGATTAAACATTGGGCAATGGATAATTATTTGTTTGCTGGCCGTTATCGTGACTTTTTGCATTTACTATTTGAGAGTTGATGAAGTCTATTCCCAGATAATTACTGTTTTATTGGCTTATGTCTTAATTTTGATTCTATTTATAATGAGAGACTTGCAGAATTTAATGTTGGGCGGAACAGAGTTGTTAGAAGAGTCCGGACAAGAGGTCTTGGAGTTCATGGGGAACAAGAGATATGTGCATATCAATAATTTGAAAAAAGGTGTTTCACAGGTTACTGACGGCGTAAATGAGTTTAGAGTTGGAGTTCATGAGCCAGGTTCGCACAATACAAAAATAAAAATTGTTAAACGTGGATAAATAAAATATGAAAAAAATAAACAATGTGTTTGGATATGTCCATGCTATAAGAGGAGCGTTTATCGCTTTTTTAGTATTCATAGTTATTGCAATTTATCTTCCCTCTGGAGGAGGAAATAGAGACATTGAACTTATCTTAACGATAAGCACATTTATTTTTGCTATTTTGGTTGGTTTTTTTATTTCAAGATTAAACAATCGTTATGATACGGTCAGAGATTTGATGGCCAAAGAGGATGGGCTGTGGACGTCATATTATAGAGCCTCAATGTTCTTTGGTAAAAAGTTTCAGCAAAGAATGAAAAAAATTATTGATAACTATTATATAGTTATGTTTGATTTTGAGTTAGATGACTATTATAAGCCAACGGTTCGCTATTTTGAGGAGGCATATAAAGAGTTAAATAATAATGTTAAATTCAAAAAGAATAATTCTGATAATGTTTTTGATGACATGGTTGTTACTTTGCAAGAAATTGAAACTACAAGAAATACGACTTCAGTTTTAGGTGGCCAGAGACTAACCCTAGGACAATGGTCAATATTGTTAACTTTGAGTTTTATAATTGTATTTTGCCTTTATTATTTGGTTTCAGGAATAATATTTAAAATAATAATGGTTATTTTGTCGACGGCAATTGTGACAGTTCTTCTGACGGTCAGAGATTTACAAAATTTTAGATTGGGTGGAAAGTTGATGGTGGAAGAGTCTGGGCAGGAGGTATTCGAAGCTCTTGGCGTGCCCCGTTATTATCACAAGAGTTATTTGAAACAAGGAGTAACAAAAATCCCAAAGAATATCAAGGAATTTAGAATTGGGCAGCATGAGCTTGGTGAAAAATTGGACATAAAACTTATAAAAAGAAAGTAAACATGAAATCAGGACGTTTCAAATTTAGATATATCAATGCTATTCGTGGAGCCATGATTGGGTTTGTGATTTTTCTTTTGGCTTCATGGTTTTTACCAGAAGTTGAAACTTCAGTAGAAGGTTTAGAGTTAATACTAACTATTAGTACGTTCTTGTTTGCAATTATTGCTGGGTTCTTTATATCTCGTCTAAATTCTAGGTTTGATTCAATTCGGAGTGTTATAGGAGAGGGGGATGGAGAAATGCTTGTACTGTTTAAGCTCTCAGAAATGATTAGTAAAAGATTTTCAAATAGAATAAGAGAAGTAATTGATAACTTTTATGTTGCAGCTTATGACTTTGAACTAGCGAGATATGATTTGATTTATAAGGCTACCGCAAAGTATTATTTTCAGTTTTGGGATGAAATTAAGAAGTTGAAGGCATCAGAAAGAAAAGAGCCTTTTTACACGAAGTTTGTTGACATGCTAATTTCAAGTGAAAGAAGAAGAAATGTGACTTCTGCATTGGCTTCAGAAAGATTGGCTTTTGGTCAGTGGGCAGTTTTGATTATTTTGGCTTTTATTATAGTTTTTTGTATTTTTTACTTAAAAACGGCAGAGTTTTATTCTAGCTTTTTGGCAGTTCTTTTGTCTACAGTTGTGGTTTTAGTTATTCTCCTAATTAGAGATCTTCAAAATTTAATTATTGGGAAATATGAATTATTGGAAGAATCAGGGCAAGAGGTTTTAGAATTCATTGGCAAAAAAAGATATTATCATATTGATTATTTAATGAGTGGGTTTAATTCAGTTCCGAAGAGTGTAAAGGAATATAGGGTTGGCTTGCATGAGCCGGGCTCTGAGACGCATAAAATAAAAATTGTAAAGAATAAATAAAAAAAGACCCCGCCAACGGCGGGGCTTTTTTTATTTGAATTTATAATCCAATCTTCTTTCGAACTTCTTTCATTTTTTCTTGAGCGATTTTCTTGGCTTGTTGTGCTCCGATTCGTAGAATAGACTCTAGCTCTTCGTCGTCAATGGCATTGTATCTTTCTTGGATCGGAGTCACAAATTCGACAATGCGTTCTGCTAATTCTGTTTTGAAATCTCCATATCCTTTTCCTTCAAATTCTTTTTCAATTTCTTTGAAATCTTTGCCAGTAGTTAAACTATAAATAGTCATAAGGTTGGCTAGGGCTGGTCGATCTTCACTGAATTTAATATCTGTGCCAGAGTCGGTTACAGATTTTTTGATTTTCTTTCTAATTACATCTGGTTCATCCAAAAGAGCAATGAAATTATATTCAGATGATGCGCTCTTACTCATTTTCTTTTCGGCGTTATCTAATCCTTTTAGTCGGGCACTAATTTTATTTATTTTGCCTTCTGGAACAACAAATGTTTCTCCATAAAGGTTGTTAAACTTCTTGGCAATGATTCTAGCTAGCTCTACATGTTGCAATTGATCTTCTCCTACAGGTACGATTTCTGTGTCGTAGAGAAGGATGTCTGCTGCCATCAATACGGGGTATGAAAATAGACCTGTATTTATATTTTGTTTGTTTTGGGCAGACTTATCTTTGTATTGAGTCATTCTTTCTAGCTCTGCAATTGGCGTGATTGTGTTTAAGATCCAAGCCAGCTCAGCATGTTCCATGACAGCTGATTGTCGGAAGATAATATTCTTTTTAGAATCAAGTCCACTAGCTAAATAAATCTTGGCTAGGTTTTTTATATTTTGATTCAAAACTTCTGGTTTCTGATAGACAGTCAGTGCGTGATAATCAACTATGCAATAAATTCCACTGGATTCTTTTTGAAGTTCTAGCCAGTTATTAATAGCTCCAAAATAATTACCTAAGTGAATAATACCTGTTGGTTGTGTTCCGCTGAAAATTTTTGCCATAGGGATAAACTCTAGAATTAATATATTTACTATCACAAGTATAACAAAGCCATAATGTTTTGGCTACTGAGATTATGAGGGGAGAGTATAATTGACAGATCCCTGCTTTTGTAGTAAATTAAGCTGTTCGGTTGAGTAACTTCTTTGAGGTTCTATATGGGCGGTAAAGGTTCCCAGTCGGATCAGGCCAATCCACGTGCTGAAAAAACGCCAAGCTTTCTAGCTCATTTTACGGGAGTGAATTTCATTCAGTTGGCACAGGCCACGTTGGAGTTGTCGATTGGAGACGATCTCATCGAGAGGGATCAGTTCTACTCACAAGTTCGTTCGATTCGAAGAAAGGGAGACAATATTCAAATCGGAGTTGCTATTGATTTCGATTTTCACTGGCAAATTACAGGCATCTTGATTCAGGCGGATTCGGTTCAGATCCGATTTGAGCTTCGGCTTGGTTCGGCAATTGAACGAAAGGGCCACGATGCTCGTCCATATCTTTTCGGAGAGACGATGCGACTGAGAGCAATGACGGGGAGTGGACGAAAGAAACTACTTGACTTTTCGTTCCAGCCTCAGAGACCGCCCTCCTGATACGGATGGTTAAACGCGACACTTGGTCAAACCAAGGTCGCGGTTTTTTTATATCAAAAAGCCTCTCATGAAAGAGAGGCTTTTTATTTAAGAAGTTTATACTTCGATAATAACAGGGAGAACCATGGGTCTTCGTTTTGTTTTCTTGTAAAGAAATTTCCCAATTGATTCCCTAAGTTGATTTTTGATTTCCATAGGATCAGTTACATGCTTTGGGTTTTTTCCTGAACAGATGGTTTTTACCATGTTGCGAGCTTCTTCAATTAATTCTCTACTTTCTTTCATATAGACGAAGCCTCGACTAATAATGTCTGGGCTACCTACGATTTCACCACTCTTTCTTTTGACTGTAGCTACGATGACAAACATACCATCTTCAGCCATTAATTTTCTATCACGTAGAACAATATTACTAACATCACCCACGCCTAGACCATCAACCATAATGTATTCAGTCGGAACTTTCTCTGTTGTTAATTTCCCGGAAACAGATGTTTGATTTGGTCCTTTTGAAAATTCCATAACCTGACCATTGTCAGCAATGAAAATCTTTTCTTTTGGAATTCCAACGGCTTCGGCAATCTCACCATGAATGTTTAACATGAAGTGATTAGCTTCGATTGGGATGAAGTATTCTGGTTTAACTAATTTAATAATCAATCTTAAATCCTCAGCTTTGGCGTGACCACCGGCATGGATGTCCATGTTTTTGTAGTGATAAACTTTTGCGCCAAGTCGATAGAACATATCCTTCAATGATTGGATCGTTCGTTCGTTACCAGGAATCACAGAAGATGAGAAGACAATAGAATCTCCTTTTTTAATTGAGATATGTCTATGTGATTTGTTGGCAATTCTCATTAGAACGGCGTTTTCTTCTCCTTGCGCACCAGTTCCAATAATCATGATTTTATTGTCTGGAGTTCTCTTGAATTCCGTATCATCAATGATTGTGCCTTTTTTAATCTTTATGTATCCAAGGTTTTGAGCAATCTCAATGTTAGTATTCATGCTTCGCCCTTCTACCAAAACTTTTCGTCCATATTTTTCAGCTAGTTCTAATAGTTGTTGTACACGATTGATCAAAGAAGCAAAGGTTCCTACAATAATTCTGCCTGGAGCTTCTCTAAAGATCTTTTCTAAGTCATTTGTAATTTCTTTTTCAGACAATTGATAACCAGAGTGAGGTGCGTCAGTACTATCTGACATCAAGGCAAGCACACCTTTACCACCAATTTGAGCAATTCTATTCAAGTCCATTGGTTTATCAATAATAGGGTTGTGATCGATTTTGAAATCTCCTGTGTGGATCACTGTTCCTAGAGGAGTATGAAGTATAACTCCAAAACTATCTGGAATATTATGATTCACTGGGAAAAATTCAATATCAAATTTTCCTAATTGAATTCGATCAGTTTCTGCATTAATTTTTTGGATATTCAATGGAGCTGTTTTGTATTCTTCGTGACGTCTTTTAACAATCTCTGCTGTTAATGGCGCTGTGTACATTGTTGGATTACCAAGTTCTGGCATTAGATGTGAAATACCACCAATGTGATCGTAATGACCATGAGTAATAATAACACCTCTAATGTTTTTGATTTTATCTCTTAAGTAAGAAATATCAGGAATAATATAATCAATTCCAGGCATGTTTTCTTCTGGAAATTGAAGTCCCATGTCAACGATAACAATATCATCGCCATATTCAAAGACAGTCATGTTTCGGCCAACTTCTTCAAGTCCACCAAGCACCATGATTCTTAGTTTTTCTCCAGCTGGGCCAGAGAAGGTTGTCTTTTTCTTGAATGAGCCTGCTGTTGTTGTCTGAGCAGTTACTCTAACTGGAGCAGCTGTTCTTGGACGTTGAACTTGATTAGTTGCTCTGGCAGGTTTTTTTACGAAACGTGCAGGTACTGGTTTTGTAGTTGAATTAACTCTTCGTGGAGCTGCTGTTCGAGTTGCAGTTGGCTTCGCAGTTGCAGGTTTTCGAGCAGTAGTTGGTTTTGGTTGTGTTGTTGTTCCAGACCTGCGAGTTGTACTAGGTCTTGTCGTTCTTGTTCGGTTGTAATTTCGTCTAGTAGTGTTTCTACTAGTAATAGTTTTTGTAGTCATATTTTTTAAGTAAGTAAAATCGAGATAAGATCAATAAAAAAAATATACTCTAGTTTACGTTAATAAATTTTAATTGTTAAAATAAGAAGTTATTTTACCCAATTACGGTCAGTTTTAATATACCAATCGCTGATTTTATTGAAGCGATTTGAAGGGTGAATTACACTCTGAGTGTTAAAGCCTTTGATCTTTTTGTTTTGCGGATAAGTATAAGTTGGGTTGAAAAGAAATACTGCCGGTACTGATTCGGCTAGGAGTTTTTGGAACTCAGTATATTTTTCTGCCCGTTTGACATCATCTGCAATCTTTCTTGCTTCATCAAGAATAGAATCGATCTTTGGATTATTTAAAGAAGATAAATTTAAACCAGGATGTGAATTTTGACTAGAGTGCCAGAATGGATATGGATCAGGATCATGTCCTAATATTTGTCCATAAAGTAATATCTCGTAGTCTCGATCTTTGATTGTTTCCTGAATTTTACTTGGGTCAATAATTATCAAATTAATTTTTGCTCCAATTTGTTGCCAGTTTTTTTGTAACTCTTTGGCAATCTTTACTGTTTCAGGTTGGTTAACAGTCGTTAAGTTGAATTCTAAATATCTTGTACCTTTCTTTCTGACTTGATATGGGTATTCTTCTTCGACCGTTACCGTCTCTTCTGAGTCTTCGTCTTCCGTTGTTGTCGTTGTTTTATAATTTTCAAGTTTCCATTCTGCCTTTTCTAATTCTGTTTTTGCGTGCTGAGGATTGTATGGAAATTTTTCTGTTTCTTCTGTAAAGCCTAAAGCTCTCTTTAAAATCGGACCATCAATTATTTGAGCTTCCGCGTTTAGGATCTCGTTTACAATTTTTTCTTTATTAACTGCATGCGTTAATATCTTTCGAATACCAACGTCTTTTAAAACAGGGTTTTCTCTATAGTTAAAAAAGGCAGCTGTATATTGAGGTAATTGTAATAGGTTGAAGTTTAGGTTTCTGTTGTTAATAATTCTAGCCCTAATTTCCTTTGGTAGGTAACTAATGCCCTCTACACTTTTGTTATTTAAAGCTTCTACCGCAGCCTCAAAGCTTTGGTTGAATTTGAAAGTTAAGTCTTTTATGTATGGAACATTGTCATAAAAGTTTTTGTTTCGTTCCAGATTAAAGGCTTTTATGTTTCCAGTTTTGTTTTTTGTCAAGGATTTGAATTTGTATGGACCTGTGCCAATTGGTTTTAGATTATACTCAGCTAACATCATGTTTTCTGGCTGAATGTTTGTCCAAATATGCTCTGGCAAAATACCAACATTTAAACTTTCCAAAAATGGTGCAAATGGTTCTTCTAAAATAAAACGAATTGTAAAATCATCAACTTTTTCTATATTGGCTCCTTTAAAATTAAAGTACAAAGGAGACTTTGTTATTGTATTGTTGATTCTGTTGAAAGTGAACAAAACATCATTTGCATCAAAGGCGCCACCGTCATGCCAGATTACGTCTTGTCTCAATTGGAAAGTATAAACTTTCTGATCGTTGCTAATTTGGTAGTCTTCTGCCAAGTCTTTAATGATTCCTTGGTCGGTATATTTTAACAAACCAGAGTATAGCAAAGAGCTTAAATCCAAATCAACATCATTTGCTTGTGCAAATAGAGGATTAATGTAACGAGGAGCACCAACTAGCCCTTCAGTGTAACTTCCACCATCTTTTGGCGATAGTTCTGAATGACTCCAGTAGATGTTAATAAGTAGAGAGGCTAAGGAAATTATAATCACCCCGCTTAATAAACGAATGATGAACTTTTCCAGCCGGGTTAAGTATTCTGAAATATATTTAAGTTGTTTTCCACTTGGAAATTTTTTATTAGAAGAAAGCTTTTGCACCAACTTTTGATCGTGTTGATGAAAGTTTTTAAGCTTTTTGCGCGATAATTTTTCTTTGAAACGGATTTTGACCGTTTGCAATTTTACGCTTAAGTGTTTAAAAAATGACACAAATTTAAGATTCTAAATAATAATTTAGAAAACGAAGAGAGTGCTTAAGGATAAGCCGATAAATATAACTGAGAAGATTATAGTTAGGATAAATAGATTCTTTTCCATGCCTCTTTTTGTTCTAAATACATTTCCACCATCACCTCCACCAAAGAGACCAGATAGTCCTCCGCCCTTGTTTTGTAGTAAAATTAGTACCATTAGGATAATGGCAGTAATCATTTGGATAATTGTAATTGTGTATTTCATAAGTGTATTTATTTGAGATCAATAACAATATACCAAAGTTATAAGATTTTGTCAATGATTAATGGCCGTAATTTACAGCTTCTATTTTGGTCTGAGTTTGAAAAATATGGTATACTTTAGGAGATATTTATATTATGAAGGAGGTTGAATTGTTAAAGAAAAAAAAGGCTTGGTATAAACGATGGTGGGGTATTACTGTAATCGTTTTTTTGGTATTTTTAGTATTATTTTTAGCACTTTTTGCCTATCAAGTTTCAAGTATTTACAAGGAAAAGAGGGCCGGTTCATATTTGACTGGTGAGGCTCCTTATAATATGGAGTTATTTGTTGATGAACTTAGTCCTTCCTGGGGAAATGATGACGCTGTTGTGAAAATAGTTGAATTTGGTGATTTTAACTGTTCTCGTTGCTTACAATTTTATCCTGTGCAAAAACGTTTAAAAGAGAAGTATGAAGACAAGATAAAGTTTTATTGGCGTAATTATCCAGTGGTCAAAGAGAGTTCAGCCAACTTTGCTTTGGCTGGTATCTGTGCAGAGAGGCAAGGTCTTTTTTGGCCGTTGCATGATAGATTTTTTCAATTGCAAGGGACAATAAGTCTTGGTGATATTGAGCAGTTAGCTGAAGAGGTTGGAGTAGATTTAGAAAAGTACAAAGAATGTTTAGATCATTCTTTAACCATGTCTCAATTGAGAAAAGATTATTTTGCGGCGCAGGATGGAGAAGTTCGGGGTACGCCATCATTTATTATTAATGGGTATAAACTAGAAGGAGCCATAGCATTTGAGGCTATGGATACTGTTATTCAAAAATTTTTAACGACTTATGAATCAGACAACGCAAATTAGAATTCATGGTAGAGGTGGACAAGGATCTGTTACAGCCGCTGAGCTTTTGGCGGTGGCAGCTTTTTATGATGGAAATTACTCGCAGGCTTTTCCTAATTTTGGAGTTGAGAGAAGGGGCGCTCCGGTTGAAGCTTTTACTCGTTTATCAAAGAAAGCAATCCGATTACGTGAGCAAGTCCAGAATCCTGACTATTTGATTATTCAAGATCCAACTTTGTTAAATAATCCAGATGCAATATTAAAAGGTTCAGAAAAAGCCGTTGGTGTTCTGATTAATACGGAGAAAAGTACTTGGCCTGGGATAAAAAATGTTATGACTGTGCCAGCTACAAAAATTGCCTTGGACGAAATTGGCAAGCCGTTTATAAATACAGCCTTGCTGGGAGCTTTTGCTGCCATGTCAGGCTTGGTAACGATCAAGTCATTAAAAAGGGCGATAGGAGAAAGATTTCCCTCTGGCGTGGCCGAAAAAAATGTAGCCGCGCTAGAAAGAGCGTATAATTTTGTAAAAGAAAACAAATAATATGAAGATTAATATATCTGTTAATCCTGGAACTACCAAAAAGGTAAAGACAGGGAATTGGCGAACATATCAGCCAATTTTTGATCATGACAAATGTATTGCTTGTGGCACTTGTGCCCGAGTTTGCCCAGAAGGGTGTGTTTTTCCTGTTGGTGACAAGGCTCTGCAGGGAAAAGTTTTTTACGAAAAAGATTTGGATTATTGTAAGGGCTGTGGAATTTGCGCAGAGGAATGCCCTGTGAAATGTATAAAAATGGAATTAGAAGAAAAATAAAAGGAGTTAAAAGTGGAAAGTTAAAAGTTTAAGAGAGATAAAATAGCGAGTCCCTTTTTGTCATTCTGGATTTAGTTCAGAATCTGCATTAACAAAAAGAGTTGGAGATCCTGAACTTTTTCTTCATTAAAATCATGAAGGATATGTAAATTTAGGATGACTCTGTAGATGTATTTCTCTATAACCTATTACCTAAAACCTATAAGCTAATATATTTATGAAAAAATGCATTGAGGGGTCTCATGCTGTAGCAGACGTGGTTCGACTATGTCGACCAGCCGTTATTGCAGCCTATCCAATTACACCCCAAACACATATTGTAGAAGATCTAGCTAAATTTGCAGCAGATGGAAAAGCTGGTTATGAATTTGTACGATCAGAAAGCGAGTTCGCAGCTGCTTCCATTGTTTTGGGAGCAAGTGCAACCGGAGTGCGTACTTATACGGCTACGAGTTCTCAGGGATTATTATTGATGACAGAAGTTTTGTTTACAATCGCAGGCATGAGATTGCCTATAGTTTTAACTTGTGCCAATCGGGCTGTGTCTGGTCCTATAAATATTTGGAATGATCAGCAAGACTCCATGACCGTTAGAGATAGTGGTTGGATTATGCTTTACGGGGAAGACAATCAGGAGGTGATTGATTTACATATTTTGGCATTCAAGATTGCAGAACAAACTAGAATTCCAGTCATGGTGAATATGGATGGATTTGTTTTGACTCATACTTATGAACCTGTTGATGTGCCATCTGAAAAAGAAATCAAAAAGTTCTTGCCTGTTTACAAGGCAGAGAAGGGACAATTCCTAGATGTAAAGAATCCAAAGAGTCTGGGCACGTTTGCAACTCCAGATGATTACATGGCTATTCGTGAAGATTTATCAAAAGACATAGTTTCTTCTAAATCTTTGATCAAAAAAGAACTTAGAGAATTCAAGAAATTATTTGGTCGTGGCTCAGCTGACTTGGTTGAATATTACGGAGACAAAAATGCTCAGACTGTATTGGTGGCTATGGGGTCTGTAGTTGGAACTATAAAAGATGCAGTTGACGAAATGAATGAAGCTGGCCAAAAGGTGTCTGTTTTGAAAGTAAAATGTTTCAGACCCTTTCCAGCAGAAGAAATCTTAAAGAAATTAAGCAAAGCAAAAAATGTAGCTATTCTAGATAAATCAATTTCACTTGGTAATGAGGGGATCTTGGCAACAGAAGTAAAAGCTGCAGTCGGGAATAAGTTAAAGGCAAAGTTACAGTCCTTTGTAGTTGGTTTGGGCGGGCGAGATATTACAAAGAAAATGGTAAAGGATATTGCTAAGCAGGTAAAGGTTGGAAATGGAAAATTAACTTTTGTAAAATAAAAATCAATATAGTTTTATGAAAAAGATGGCAAAAGTATTTATAATTTTAGTTTGTTTTTTGATAACAGCTCAAGTTTTGAGTCTTAGTTTTTTGGTGATGGCTCCTCGGGTAGAGGCGGCTGATCCTCCAGCCGGATTTGAGGCAACTGATATCCGGGATCAAATAAAAGTTCCATTTGGTAATTATTCCGATCTTGGGACAGTTACTTTTGATGTTTGTTCTAATGCTGAGGAGGGCGATACTAATCCACCTCAATGTTGGAAGATTCCTTGGTTGGCAAAGTATATTGGGAATGCCTATAAATACGGAGTGGTGATTGGTTCTATCTTGGCAGTGATGATGATTATGATTGGAGGGATTATGTATATGATTGGAGGCTTGAATCAAACTTTGATTGGCAAAGGAAAAGAACTTATTGTGGGAGCTGTGACTGGTTTGATCTTGTTGTTGGGGTCTTATGTTTTATTAAATACTGTAAATCCAAATCTTATTCATATGAAGGCGCTTGAGGTGGAGGTTTTAAAAGAAAGTGTCATGTCAGGGGGAAAGTATTGTTCTCAAACTGAAGATCAAAAAGATGCGAGTGGTGCACAAGTTTTTGATGTTGTGCCTAGTGATTGGAAAAACAGTGTTACTTGTGGCCAAGAACTAGAAGTTAAACTTTCATCATCAGGTACCGCTGGTGGGACAAAGTCTGCGGATAAGCAGACGTGTATTAGCGATAGTTGTGGTAATACGGGGAAGGCTTGTATTATTGATTTTGAAACAGGCGTTCATGAATGTAAATCAGTTTTGATGTATGGTACGATTCAATATCCGGATTTTATGAAAATGGCTTCATGTGGAGAAGTTACAAATGCAGCTGTTTTGGATGGATTTTATTTGGATGAGTTTCAGTTAAAAGTTTTAGGTAGAGAGGCAACGTGGGAAAGGGTCATTCCAGTTACAAATTTAATCAATTGGGGAGAAGGTAAATTTCAATATTCAATTAATAGAAATCAATTACTCGCAACTATGAATGAGACTCCCTCAAAGGTTATGATTGCTGGAATGTCTGTTCCTATTACTATTTCTGATGATGATCAGGTGTTGTTAGAGATTTCTATTAATGATTCTACCTGGCCGCTTTTTATGACTGCAGATGATAATTATCTCGTGGCTGGTAGAACTAACAAAATGGGGATGGCGCCAAACAAAGTTATTCCAACTATAGTATGTAAATCTCAGGATAAGTGGAAAGCCTTTGGTACAGAAAAGGGGCCAGATGAAAAAGGCCTTATCTATACTTCTATTACTCCTTTAACCTGGGGGGAGTTAAAATCAAACCCGGCTGGTGTACGTTGGGATATAGATATTACAAATGATATTTTTAGCTGTAAGGAAGGCGACGCAGAGGCTATTGCAGATGAGGCTAATTGTGCTTCTGCGGTGTCAGCTGATCCTGGTGAATCAAAATGGGGTGAAAAGTGTGAAATAAATGCTAATTGTATAACTTTGGATGCTGAGGGTAAGGCTTATTCAACTAAGGCCCCATTAGTTTGTTCAAATAATAAATGTAGTTATGGAGTTTTTGCAGATAAATGTGATTACAGTGACACAGGCGTGAGTGGCGACACTGGTGAGTGTGGTTCTGGGTTTGTTTGTGGTGGTACTCCTTATCCAGATCAATGTGTTAGGAAGCCAGGTGGATATTTGCAGCGATGTGATACGGGTAAGAATACATGTGGTCCTGGTTTGACCTGTGTTGAGCCAGAAAGTTGGAACAAAGATGACTCTAATAATCCTCTTTCATGTGATAATGATGCTTTCAATGGTGAGACAATAGACATAGCAGTGTGTTATCCTACTGCCTATGTTGCAAGCACGCCAACTTTATGTTACTGCACGAAAAATTCAGACTGTCCTTCTTCTCATTCGTATTGTGTAAAGGATTTGTCGAATGACGACCAGATTGGGACATCTGACAGTTTTTGTTCAACTGGTAAGCAAGGAACTCCTTGTGCAGATAAATTTGATTGCGAGGGCGTTAACACCGAATGTTATGCCGGCACGTGTTATCTTCCAGGTAATTATTACGCAGGAACTGGTCCAGATGATGGCAAGAATATTTCACACTTTGATACTCTTGAGCCGCCACAAGCACTATTAGATTTTTATAACTAGATATATATGAAATATAAAATGCCATTTAAGTATTTGATTAATCCTGGACATTCAGCTTGTGCTGGTTGCGGAGAGCTTTTGGCTATGCGACATGTGTTGCAGGCGGCAGGTGAGAATACTATTATTGCAAATGCAACTGGTTGTAGTGAAGTAACAACCTCTCGTTATCCGATGTCATCTTTTAAAGTGCCGTGGATTCATGCAAACTTTGAAAACCCAGCATGCTTGGCTTCAGGGATTTATCATTCTCTTAAAAATCAAGGCAAAGAAAAAGATGTAAATATAATTGCTTGGGGTGGGGATGGTGCGACATATGATATTGGTATTGGGATGATTTCTGGTATGTGGGAACGTGGGGAAAATATTTTGTATGTATGTTTTGATAATGAAGCGTATATGAATACAGGGGTCCAAGCGAGTGGCTCAACACCTCTGAATACAAATACAACCACAACACCTCCAGGAGAAGAATCAACTGGCAATACTCTGCGCAAAAAAGACATGATGAGAATTGCCTTGGCACATGATTGTGTCTATGCAGCATCTGCGACTGTTGGTAATCCAGTTGATATTGAAACAAAGGTAAAAAAAGCTTTAAGCATGAAAGGCCCGAAATATTTACAGATTTTAGTCACTTGTGTTCCTGGTTGGTACACAGAGGCCAAGGACACTATCAAGGTGGCTAGATTGGCTCAACAGACTGGTCTTTATCCAGTAGTTGAGTATATCAATGGAGAATTGGTAAATGTCGCCAAATCACCAAATCCAAGGCCAAAAGTGCAGGAATATTTAAAATTGCAGGGGAGATACAAGCATTTGTTTAAACCCTCTGAAAATAAAGAGGAATTGGCTAAAATGCAGGCAATAGCTGATAAAAACGCAAAGAAATACAATATTTAAAAACTATAAAAAAAGGTCCCGCCGATGGCGGGGTTTTTTTGATAGAGTCGACCGAGGAGTAGTGCGTGGACGACTCCTCGGATTAGGCTTCTGTTTTTGTCTTGACCCGGTAAGCGATCTCGTGGAAATTCAAGGCCACATAGAGAGCCGCACCTAGCGGATAAAGAGCTGCGTAGAGAAGCTTTTTCTTGAGCGACATGTCCTTTCTCAAAGTAGTTTATAACGTATTTTTACTTTAATTGATTTGGTTGTCTATGTCAATTGATGTCTAAATTTACACGAATTTTTGATGTTCTGAGAAGTGGGGTGTTTTGTAGTGCTTTTATTTAAAATAGAGGGTTTTAAGCTCTTGACAATATTAATTAAATGTTGTAAGCTTTAATCTAGGTAAAATAATATCAGTTAATAGCTGATTCCTGCCTACCGGCAGGCAGGCGCCCTTTGGCGGAAATTAATACATCAAATTTTGTACTCAAAATTTATGAACAACTATCGAACAATTTTAATGAATCTTATGAAGTCTGGTCCGGTGCGACTAGGAGCATGGATTTTTGTTGGCCAAGCGTCAACACGAAGTCCATTTCTTGGCGCTGGGTTACTTTGTAATCTTGAGATTTATAAAAAATTGTTTGATAACGCCTTTATGTTATCGAGCTAATTCTCTTCATAAAATCAAGGTTTCAAAACACCCGGCTCTAAACTGGGTGTTTTTGGACCTTCACAATTAAAACAACGGACGGAGGACATCATGTCTGAATGGGATGATCAGTTCAAGTACAAAGATCATGGCGTGAGCTTCTTTATCAAAGGTATGAAGAATTTCTGGGAGCTGCTTGGCAAAGAGCAGAGGGCGATGAAGCAAGTTCTCTTCTGGATGACGGTCACTCAAGGATTTGCGATTGCATTTCCTTACTTGCTCAAGCTTGTCTTTGATGAGCTGCCGACGATCCTCGAGTCTGGTTCTGTTACGAGCTATCTCGTGTACGTGGTGCTGGCCATGTTCGTGGTCAAGACATTGGGGATTTTTATAACCCTCTTTGTCAAAGAGACGATCTTCATCAAAAGCGTTATCCGACTGGAGAACGTGTGGCCGGTCATGGCTCAAAAGAAGCTTCTTTCCTTGTCATTCGGTTATCACGAACGTGAGAACACTGGCAAGAAGGTTGCCAAGATCGACAAGGGCATCGAGAAGATGGTTGACATGTGTGTTGATCTTTCATGGTCACTACTTCCTCAGCTCGCATATCTCCTGATCAACATTATCTTTATGATAGTGATTGATTGGCGGCTTGGACTTCTTTTCTTTCTCCCATTCATCCCGGCCGTTTGGTTGAACAAACGTTTTTACGAGCGTTTCTCTGAAGACTGGGAACGATGGGAAGCCAAGAGAGAAGAGTCTACTGGACATTTCGTACAGTCTCTTCTGAACGTAAAGACGGTTCAGGATTATGTTCAGGAAGATCGAGAGCAAGATCGTTTGCAGACGATTCGAACGGACATGGAAGTCTTGGATATCGACATCCACATGATGGAGCGATATTACTTTCTCGGGATTCGCCTGATACTCAATTTATTCTTTCTGGCTACAATTGTTCTCGGCATTTACTTTGTTCTGCAAGGGACGAGTACGGTTGGGACGATTGTATTTATCATTGCCACGGGCAATGTGACGATTCAGAGTATTAGTGAGATGTTCCATACGTACACGCGTATGTTGCGCAAGCTTGTTTCTGTAAATCGCATGAAGGAAATCATGGATGCGGAGATGGACATCACAAGCTTTGGTGAAGAACAAACCTTGGACGAGGTTGTTGGTGCCATCAAGTTCCAGGACGTGAAGTTCACTTATCCGGGTAAAGAGGCCCCAGTACTTCAAGACTTCAATTTGGATCTGGAGCCCAGAAAAATGATCGCCCTTGTCGGTCGTAGTGGAGAGGGTAAAACTACGGTCGCCAAACTTCTTTGTCGTGTCTATGATGTGACAGATGGGCAGATCACGCTCGATGGACAAGACATCAAGGATCTGGATCTTTCATGGTATCGTCGTCAGTTTGCCATTGTGCAGCAGGACGTTGATATCTTCGACACAACGCTCGAAGCAAATATTGCTTACCCATATCCAGATGCAACGCCAGAGCAGATTGACGAGGCGGTCCGCGCCTCTTACATCTATTCGATGATCGAAAAGAAAGATCGCTTTCCCGACGGTCTCAAAACGCAGGTTGGAGAGCGTGGAATTCGACTTTCTGGTGGAGAGCGCCAGCGAGTTGGTATTGCTCGAGCCTACATCGCTCTCTTGAATGGCGCGAAAGTTCTGGTTCTGGATGAGGCGACTTCAAGTCTTGATTCAGAAACAGAGGTCGCCATTCAGTCTATGCTCAATACGATCCGAAGCAAGATGGACATTGCGATTGTGGCGATTGCTCATCGCCTGTCTACCATTCGCAAGGCAGATATGATCTACGTGATCAATGATGGGCAGGTTGCTGAGGCTGGGGATCATGATCGTCTCTTGTCAAGAAACGGGCTTTACAGCCGTCTTGTAGAGCTTCAAAAGCTCGGTGAGATCAGAGGTTAGGACTCTTAACGAGAATTATCCAAGATAGTTCTCGTTTTTTATTTACGAGTACTTTACAAAACCTTCAAAAAAATGTATACTGTCTCATAGCGTATTTAAATACTTATCTGCGTAAGAAATCTATGGAAAAATTTATATCAATCAAGGGCGCAAAGGTGAACAATCTTAAAAACATTGATATTGATATTCCTCGAAACAAATTAGTGGTTATTACTGGCTTGTCAGGCTCTGGAAAGTCTTCATTGGCCTTTGACACAATTTATGCCGAAGGGCAAAGACGTTACGTAGAAAGTCTTTCTTCTTATGCTCGTCAATTTTTGGAAGTAAAAGAAAAACCAGATGTAGATAAAATTACAGGGTTATCTCCGGCTATTGCGATTGATCAGAAATATAGCGCTCAAAATCCTCGATCAACAGTTGGAACAATTACAGAAATTTATGACTTACTACGGTTATTATTTAGTCGTATTGGTCGTCCTCATTGTCCAAATTGTAATGCGGAGGTTTCTCGTCAAACGGTTGATGAAATAATGGAAAAGATCTGGAAAATTAACAATAATATTAATGTTACAATTTTGGCGCCGATTATTCGTGAGGTAAAGGGGGCGCATAGAAAAGTTTTTGAAGAAATTAGAAAGGCAAATTTTTATCAAGTTAGATTGAATGGGATTATTTATAATATCGAAGAAATAGATCAATTAGATATTGATAAGCAAAAAAAGCACACGATTGAAATTGTGATTGATCGTATTTTGCTAGATGGTGATAAAGAAACAAAAGAGCAGTTGGCTGAGTCAGTAAAATTGGCAGCTGATCTTGGTAATGGGTTAATTTCAATTCTTCGTTCAGATCAGGACGAAGATATTTTATTTAGCCAGTACTATGCCTGTCCAAAGTGTGATATTGATTTACCAGAAATTGAGCTAAGAAGTTTTTCTTTCAACTCTCCATTTGGCGCATGTCCTGATTGTACTGGATTAGGAAACAAACAGGAGGTTGAGCCAGAATTGGTTATCAGTAATCCTAGATTGACATTAGCTCAAGGGGCTATCAAACCTTGGACAAAGGTTTTTTCCAATCAAACGTTAGTTTGGCAACTTTTATCAGCGGTGGCAAAAAAACATAGATTTTCTATTGATATGCCAGTTGAGAAATTAACAAAACGCGCTTTGAATATCGTTTTATATGGAACAGGTGATGAAGAGTATACAGTTGGCAGCAAGAAAATTGCTTTCGAAGGTGTAATCCCTGGTTTAGAAAGAAAGTACAAAGAAACAGATTCAGAGTATATTCACAAGGAGATAGAAAAGTACATGCGTATGCGTGTTTGTCCTGCTTGTTCTGGGCGACGTCTAAAGAAGGAAAGTTTAGCTGTGACTGTAGCTGGTCGTTCGATTGTTGATTATACAGAAGCTTCAGTTTTGGACTTAAACGAGATGATTGCTGAGTTACTAAAAGCACAGCGAAAAGAAAAACGTTTGCCAAAGAAAGAGTTTAAATATTTAACAGAATCAATTACAAAGACAGATTATAAAATTGCTTGTAATATTATTAATGAAGTTGAGCGGCGTGTTGGATTCTTGGAAAATGTTGGGCTTGGCTATTTGTCTCTTAGTCGAACAGCTAACACTTTGTCTGGTGGAGAAGCTCAAAGAATTAGATTGGCAACACAGCTTGGTTCAGCCTTGTCAGAGGTTATTTATGTTTTGGACGAGCCATCAATTGGTTTGCATGCAGCTGACAATAAAAAGCTGATTAGTACTTTGCAAGATTTGAGAGACAAAGGAAATACAGTGATTGTTGTTGAACATGATGACGCGATGATGAAGGCGGCGGATCATATTATTGATATTGGACCGGGAGCTGGTATTTATGGAGGAGAAGTAGTATCTCAGGGGACAATGGCTGAAATAAAAAAAGACAAGAAGTCTCTAACAGGAAAATATTTATCAGGCAAAGAAAAGATTGATGTTTTAGCTAGGGGTAAGAGAGGTAATGGAAAAAATGTTGAGATCAAGGGCGCCAAAGCGTTTAATTTGAAAAACATTAATGTGAAAATTCCCTTGGGGCAGTTAGTGGCTATTACAGGTGTGTCTGGCTCAGGAAAATCATCTCTTATTACTGACATTCTTTCAAAATCAATTGCTAGATATTTCTATAGATCAAAAGATCTACCGGCTGCTCACAAATCAATCAAAGGTTTAGAGAATTTGGACAAAGTTATTACGATTGATCAAACACCTATTGGACGTACTCCTCGTTCAAATCCAGCAACTTATACGGGAGTCTTTACTTATATTCGAGATTTGTTTACACAAGTTCCAGAGGCAAAGATTAAAGGCTATGATGCTGGACGATTTAGTTTTAATGTAAAGGGAGGTAGATGTGAAGCTTGTGGTGGTGATGGTTTGATCAAGATTGAAATGCAATTTTTGCCAGATGTATACGTTGAATGTTCAGAATGTAAGGGGCGAAGATATAACAAGAAAACCCTTGAAATTCATTATAGAGGAAAAAACATTTCAGATGTTTTAGAGATGACAGTTACAGAAGCAAAAGATTTTTTTCATGACATTCAAATCTTAAAAGAAAAATTAACTGTTTTGGACGAAGTTGGACTTGGCTATTTAACTTTAGGTCAACCAGCTACAACATTGTCTGGAGGTGAAGCGCAAAGAATTAAACTTGCAACAGAGCTGTCTCGATACGCAACCGGAAAAACATTGTATATTCTAGATGAACCTACAACTGGGTTACATTTCGATGATATTAAAAGACTTTTGATCATTCTAAATAGATTGGTAGACAAAGGAAATTCAGTTTTGATTATCGAGCACAATCTAGACGTTGTGAAAAACTGTGATTGGATTATCGATCTAGGCCCTGATGGTGGAGAAAAGGGGGGGTATCTTGTAGCCGAAGGATTGGTAAAAGATATTATAAAAGTAAAAGAATCGAGAACGGGGCAGTATTTAAAGAAATTATTGAAATAAGGATAACAAAAATCGCTCTAGCATATAGCTAGAGCGATTTTTTATTGAAGATTATTTTACCTCTTTAAGTTTTTTATGTTTTGTTCTGATGAAGGCGATTTTAGATCGTCTTGCTCTAAATACTTTTACAACTTCAATTTTCTTGATAGTTGGTAGGTGTAAAGGAAAAATCTTTTCTACGCCAATTTTACTTGATTCTTTTCGAACTGTAATAGTGGCAGTAACGCCCTTTCCATGCTTTCGTTGAATAACCATTCCTTCAAAAACCTGGACACGCTTTTTCTCTTCACCTTTTGGAGTAATATCTGTAATTTCTTGGTGAACACGCACAAGAGTACCAGCCTGTACCTCTGGATAGCTAGTATCGATTTTCTCTTCAGTTTTTTCAACTTTTGTAGGCTTTTCTTCTTTTACAGCCTCAGTCTTTTTTTCTTCTGCCATATTTAGCGTAAATTTAGATATAAAAATATTATGTAATATCAGGCTTTAGTATATGTTATTTGCTAGAATTAGTCAAGTATTGCCCCTCATTCCAATTTGTGGTATTCTTGTTTTATACTTGAGAGTAGCTTGGTCTGGAACGAAGTAAGGTTTGTCCACGCAGCCCATGGGTTCAAATCCCAGCAGACCTTGAGCAGCATCTGTCCATGACGGTGCTGCTCTTTTTATTGCAAAATTATATTTCTAACTTTCTCTATTGTTTTTTCAAGTTCGTCCTCAGCATTTTCTATTTGGTTCGTACAGACAGAAGCTTCTTTCATTTCAGAGGTAGCCTTTTCCCATCTTTTATCAAAATCGTCTTGGCTCATCGGTCTCTGCAAGATTCTGTTTTTTAAATTATCCAAGGTGTCTGGGACCAGGAAGATTGAAGTAGCCGCTGGGAAGACTTTTAGTACAGTTTTTACTCCTTGTAAGTCAAGAACCATCATGGCGATTTTGTTGTCCTTCCAGATTTTTTCTAAATCTTCTTTGCTGTTCCCGTACAAATATCCATAATGTTCATCATATTCAAACATCTGACCATTTTTAATTTTTTCCTCAAAGTCTTCGCGAGAAATAAAGTGATAGTCGATCCCATCTTTTTCATTTGGTCTTTGCTCACGAGTTGTGAAGGTTACTAATCGTTCTAGTTCTGGCATGTCCTTTAATAGGGCATAGGCAATAGTTGTTTTTCCAACTCCAGAAGGTCCAGTAACTAAAATTAATTTCTTTTCCATATTTTAATAATTTAATTCAGCTATAATTGTTGGTACCATTTCTTCTCTGTTGCTTGAGGTCACTTGTGATTCAAATGTTTTTAAGACTGGTTTAAAGTCTGTTAAGAATTTTTCAGCTTGTTCACTTGAATTAATAACGCCGCTGTCTTTTAGCTCTGAAAGAACTAGAATTATACAGCCAATAAAGGGACCGGTTTTTGTTTCTAAAATTTTAATAACTTGACCACCGTCAACAATCTTTTCTGGTTGATTAGTGCGAATTCCATTAATCTCTTCTATCCGACGGACAGTATCTTCAAAGTTTTTCATTGGTGAGCTGCCGTCTGGTTTGATTGAACAAAGACTGTCCAAATAAAAGAGCATTAAAAGGTCTTGACTAAAAGGGCTGTCAATAAATCTTCTTGCAAATTTGTTTGCACTGATTACATCAATACCTTTGTTGTCCATGCCAAACATATGGTTTTTTGTCATAAAGGCTAATCTGTCTGTTGTTTGGCCGGAAAGTGTTAATCTTTCACCAATCGACTGAGCAATAGCGGTTCCTTCTTCTGCATGACCATAAAAGTGAATAGAGGCCGGGGTTGTGCTTTCGTCAACTTCCTGAGTTTTTGGTTTTCCAACGTCATGAAGTAAAACGCCAAGCACAAATTCTCCTGTAATTTCAGCATCAGGAAATTGTTGTTGAAATTCTGGAGAGTGAATTTTTTGTAACATGAGTTGTGTGTGTCGCCAAACATCTCCCTCTGAATGAAATTGAGGTGGTTGTTCGCAGCCTTTCATTTCTAAAACTTCTGGTAGGAGATGCTCAAAGACGCCACTTTTGTCAAATAATTCTAGCGCAACGCCTGGATTTTCCTTTAGGGCTTTTAATAATTCTATTCTGATTATTTCAAAAGGAACAACTCTTTCCAGCATAGTTTCTTCTGGGTCTTTATCAATCTGTTTTTGAAGTTGATTCTGGAGTATTTCCTTTTCTGCATCTTTCGTTGCTAGGGCAAGTTTTCTTTCTAAGGATTGGGTCTTTTTTATTTCTCTTTCGTCATTGATATGAGGCATTAGCTCTACTAAAGTTTGCCAAGTTTTTTTGTCAATTTGAAAATCAAGTTTACAGGCAAATCTGAGACCTCTGAGCATTCTAGAATAATCTTCTTTGAATCTTTTTTCTGGATTCCCTACGGTACTAACCTTTCCGGATTTCAAGTCTGTTAACCCATCAAATTCATCGATAAGCTTTTTATTCTTTAAATCCCAAGCCAAAGCGTTGATAGTATAGTCTCTGCGAGCCAAATCATCTTCTATTGTTAAATCAGGGTCGACTTGGGCTTTGAAATCCTTGTAGCCTCCAGTTTCACTTGATTCATCTTTTCTAGGAAAGGCAATGTCAATAAATTGTTCATCTCCTTCAAAAGTACAACCAGTTGGTCGGAATTTGATAACACCAAAGTTTCTACCTTTTAGGTTACAGTCTCCAAGCTCACTTAGTTTCTCAATCAGTTCGTCGGGCGAAACTCCACGAGCAATAAAATCATAATCCTTGGGAGATGGGTGGTCAATGATAGTGTCCCGAACCATGCCTCCAACTAAATATATTTCAAGCTCAGGAAAAGCTTCTTGAAGTTCATTTAAAAATTCAAGATTTGGCTCAGACTCTAGTTTCTGAGTAAATTTTTCAGCCAAGACTTGTTCCTGGTCTGGTGCTTTGTTTGGATCGAACATGTTGTTTTATTTAAGTTGACTGATTACTTGGTTGAATTCTTCTGGTAGTTTTGATTCAAATGCTTGAACTTCACCATTTAAATCTTTGAAAGATAATGAGTTCGCGTGAAGTAGAATTCTTGGGATTTTGACCTTAGGAGCTTTTTCTTTTAAGCAATAAAGAGAGTCGCCTGCGATTGGATTGCCGAGAGCAAAGAAGTGAACTCTGATTTGATTTGTTCTCCCGGTTAGAAGGTTAATTTTGACAAGAGTAAATTTTAAATATTTTTCTTCAATTATATATTCTGTGAGTGAAGGCTTTCCTTTGTTTGAGTTGGCTGGATGTGCAGCCATTTTTTCTCCAGAAGTTTTTCGACTAATTTCAAAATCAATTAAACCTTTGTCTTCTGCCAGCTGTCCAATGACTAGGGCTGTATATTCTTTTTTTATATATTTTTGTTGGAATTGACTTTTTAAATCTTCAAATGATGTTTGTGTTCTCGCTATAACCATTAGTCCAGAAACTTCTCTGTCTAAACGATGAACGATTCCAGGTCGGAAAATTTTGTCTCTTTTATTTAATGAAATGGGATCTGCAATCTTTTGAATTTCCGGGTATTTTTTTACTAACCAATGAACTAAGGTGTCTTGCTCGTTTTTGCTAGTTGAGTGAACCAACATGCCAGAAGGTTTTTCTAAAACAATATAATCATCTGTTTCTTTTAATATCGTTGGTTTCAAAAATGTAATATTTTTTTCCTTGACGGCTGCTTCTTTTTCTTTGTCTACATCTTTTAGAACGATAAAATCTTTGACTGTTACTTTGTCTTTGATATTCAAAAACTCATGGACCTTGGCTGGTTCGTCATTGATTAATACTCGGTCGTTAAGAATAGCCTTTTTTATTTGGCTTCTAGTTTCGCTTAATTTTTCTGACAAAAATTTGTCTAAACGCTCATTTGCTTGATTTTCATCAACAATAAAGTATTTCATATAGATTTTATCTTATTATGTAGTGATTATAGCAATTTTACCCAAAAAATCAATGTAAGGAAAACCGCAGCCAACGCTTGGCGTTGACTGCGGGAGAGGTTCTTACTTCGGGAGTTCGGGGAAGGTTCTCTGATAGGCTTGGAGAGCCTCGGTGCCGACGAAGTAGTCTTCGGGATTCTCGTTGTAGAAGCCGCGATCGTAGCCCACGCTGGCGACGACGTTCATCACCGTTCCGGGCTTGTATCGCGCTGTGTGCCAGATCCCATCGGGGATGAAGAGGGCCTGGACTTTCTCGCCCTTTTTGGGAGCCTGGAGCTCCACCACGACATGACCACCATGCTTGTCCCAGAGGTAGACCGTGGCCAGCCCCATGGGGACGAACATGATCTCTTTCTCTGTGCCGACGGAATGAGCATGGGCGCCGCTACCAGGGAAGGTGTCGTCGAGAGGATTCATGACGGAATAGAGTCTCGGTGAGGTGAGGGGGAATCCTAGTTCCTGGGGGAATTCCTTCAGCTCGGCGATTGCGTGATGATGACTCACCGGGAGTTCGAGGATGCGGACCCCTCCGATACCGAGATCGCGAACGATCTTGATCGCTGGTGTTTTGGAGTGCTTGAGTTCTGCCACGGTAATCTTCCTTGCGTAGTTGACGATGCACTAGAGGGCATCATGGTATGTTACAATTTGGTTGATTCTTTGTCAAGTATTTGTCGAGATGAATAAAAAATTTAATTTTGGTATAATGAAAACATTAAATTCTTAAATTAAGTAATCTTTAACGTATGGAAATGGTACCTAATGAAGTTCCTCAGGGGGCAGCTGGAAAAGAGCAGAAAAAAATCCCAATGTCTCCTTTTGAAATATTGTTGAAAAATGAAAAAGTAAAGAATCGAGTGTTAGTGTCTCTTGAAGTATTATTTTGTCAGGCAAAGGTTTCAGGCGAAGATTCTGAGGACCTTGTCTTTAAAATAAAAGATATTATAGAAGAAGCTGGTAGTGAAGAAGATTTTATTTTTAGAACTCGAGCTTTATTAGATAAATACAAAGTTACAGAAGGGATTGAAAATGTAAGAGGGACAGCAATGAATGCAAAAGTAGATACTGTCAAAGCATATTTGGGAGAAAAAGTTTTGGACATGGGGGCTGGTAGTGGCCGTTTGTCAGAAGTGATTGAAGAAAAAACAGATTCAATCGTTACTTCAGCTGATATTGATGATTTTAATGAAACTGAAAGGCCCTATGTTATTTATGATGGAGAAAAATTACCATTAGATACAGATTCTCAAGACACAGTTTTATTAATGATGGTTCTCCATCACAGTGAAGATTTTGAGCAAGTTTTAAATGAAGCGAAGCGAGTATCTAGTGGCAATGTAGTGATAGGTGAGCCAGTTTATTTAGATAATGAAATGGACAAGCAGCGATCTTTGGTTGTTGATTGGTTTATTGCTCGTGTTTTGCAAAAAAGTGAAATGGCTGTTCCTGGGAATATGAAATCTGTATTAGAGTGGGAGGAAAAATTTATGGAGCTTGGTTTTGAGGTGGAAGTGTCTGAGGATTTTTGCGAGTCAAAAATAAATAAAAAAGATTGTTTTGAGGCTCCAGTTGTTGTGGAAAGGTCTTGGTTGTTTGTCTTAAGGGAAAAACAGGAATAAAATGTTTATGAGTAAAAAGGAGGATGAAGATGATTAGTTGTAAAAATTAATCAAATATGTCAGAATATTAGTATATGATAGAAATTCGTAAAACCACCTTGGATAATAATGATAGCCCATTTTGCGGGTTCTGATTTTGTTAACAAAAGTATAACAAAATTAAGCCCCGTAAAAGGGGCTTTTTTGATGAATTTTAGCCACAAAACTATGTTTACAATAAGTGCAAATTAATATATAATAAAGGGGTAAATTAACGGAAAAATATATGAAACAACAGTATATAACAGACTTAAAAGAATACTTAGACAAAGAGGTTTTGTTAAAGGGGTGGGTTTATAATTTTCGATCATCTGGAAAGATTGCCTTTTTGCAATTAAGAGATGGTTCTGGCTTTGCGCAGTGTGTTGTGGCCAAAGATAGCGTGTCAGAAGAGGCTTGGAAAGTGGTTGAAGAAATGACACTTGAAAGTTCTATTGAAATTTCTGGAACTGTTTCTAAACATCCAAAAAAAGAAGAGTATGAGCTGCAAGTAAAAGAATTGAGCTATATTCAACGAGCAGCAGAATATCCTTTGGGCAAGAAAGATCATGGTCCAGACTTTTTATTAGAAAATAGACATTTATGGTTGCGTTCTCCAAAGCAGTGGGCAATTCAAAAAGTTCGTAATACCGTAATTAATGCAATTTATGAATATTTAAACATGGAAGGGTTTACAAAAATTGATTCTCCAATTTTAACACCTACTTCTTGTGAAGGAACAACAGAATTGTTTGAAATGGATTATTTTGACGAAGGTAAAGCTTACCTTTCTCAAAGTGGTCAATTATATATTGAAGCAGCCATTGCTTCACACGGAAAAGTTTTTGATTTTGGTCCGGTTTTTCGTGCAGAAAAATCAAAAACAAAGAGACACTTAACTGAGTTTTGGATGATGGATGCCGAGATGGCTTTCTTTGATCATGATATGAGCTTGGAAGTTCAAGAAAATCTAATTAGTCATGTTGCAAAAAAAGTTTTAGAGGTGAATCAAAAAGAATTAGAAATTTTAGAAAGAGACCCTAATGTCTTGGAATCAATCAAGGCTCCATTTAACCGATTGACTTACGCAGACGCAATAAAGCGTTTGCAAGAAAAGGGATCAGACATAAAAGATGGAGAAGATCTTGGCAATGATGATGAGACATTAATTATGGAAGGTTATGATAAACCATTATTTATTGAAAAGTGGCCAGCTAATGTTAAGGCTTTTTACATGAAGAGAGAAGGTGATCTTGCTTTGTGTGATGATATGATTGCCCCAGAAGGCCACGGAGAGGTGATTGGTGGTTCACAGCGTGAAGATGATTACGATACAATATTAGCTCGTGTCAAAGCCGATATGCTGCCTGAAGAGGCATTTAAGTGGTACTTAGATCTTCGGCAGTACGGAAGTGTGCCTCATTCAGGCTTTGGTGTTGGGTTAGAGCGGTTAGTTGGATGGATGTGTGGTGTAAAGCACGTTCGAGAAACAATTCCATTCCCAAGAATGATAAATAGAATATATCCATAATAAATAAATTCTTTCATATGAAAAAATGGTTGATACTAGGAGGAGTGATTGTCGTTGTAGTTTTGGTTAATATTGGTTTCTGGTATTGGACAGAAATTGATACTGCAGAAGACGAGTTGATTGTGACAGATCAGGGTGTTATGAAAAAGGGGTGGAAAAAATTTATTGAATCTAATGTTGTTCAATTCGATGTTCCTCAGGACTATATTGCAGAAACAAGCTTGACTGGAATTTATTGGTTTGAACCAAAGGAAAAGAAAGTTGCAATTGTCTTTGATCGATTTTCTAGAGATAGAAATTTAACATTGGATGAACAGATAAAAAAGAACATACTTAATCCACAAGAATGTGCTGGTCAAGTTGAAAAGGGCAAATTCGTAATTTATAAGAGCTGTCCATACTTGAGTACTTATTATACTTTTGCGGCTATAGAGTATGGAGAAAAATTGGGAATAATTTCTTTGGACCATCGTTATTTAGAGGAAGAAGACACTCAATATATTATTGGCAGCTTAAAAGAATATTAAATTGTAATTTATATGGAACGTACGTTAAACGCACAAACAGTAAATAAAATCAGCGAAGAAGTAATAATAAAAGGGTGGATTAATGCACGCAGAAATATGGGCAAAATTGCGTTTGTTGATCTTCGTGATAGAACTGGGTTGGTTCAAGTTGTTTTAGTCCCTGGAGAGTTAGATGAAGCTTCTCAGGCACTATTAGCAGAGCTTAGACCAGAGTATGTTTTGGAAATTAGAGGGATTGTGAACGAGCGCAGTGAAAAACAAAAGAATGCAGACCAGGTAGCAGGGACAGTTGAGGTTTTAGCTAAAGAAGTTATTATCTTGTCAAAAGCAGAGACTCCTCCATTTGAAATTGACAATGAGGATCGTCAGGCAAGTGAAGACTTAAGATTGAAATATCGTTATCTTGATCTTCGTCATGAACGGATGAAAAATAATATGGTTATGCGTTCAGAGATGATGCATTTTGTAAGAAATTATTTACACGAAGAAAGTTTTGTTGAAGTAAATACTCCAATCTTGTCTAAATCAACACCAGAGGGAGCTCGTGATTATTTGGTTCCGTCTAGAAAATTCCCTGGTAAATTTTTTGCTTTACCTCAAGCACCACAGCAATACAAACAATTGTTGATGGTTGCTGGTATGGAAAAATATTTTCAAATTGCCCCTTGCTTTAGAGATGAGGATGCTCGAGCAGATAGAAGTCCGGGTGAGTTTTATCAGGTTGATATGGAAATGAGCTTTATGGATCAGACTGAAATTCTAGACCTAATAGAAAAAATGTTTACAGAAATGATCAAGAAGCTATGGCCGCATAAAAAAATGACTTTTGACAAGTGGCCAAGACTGACATGGCAAGAGGTAATGGATAAATATAATACAGATAAACCGGATTTGAGAAAAGACAAGAATGATCCTGATGAATTAGCCTTTTGCTTTGTAGTAGATTTTCCACTTTTCACAAAACAATCGGATGATGATTTTTTTCACGGGGCTGGTAAAAATTGGGGACCATCCCACAATATGTTTACCCGACCAAAAGATGAAGATTTGGAACTATTAGAGACTGATCCCGGTAAGGTAAAGGCATATCAACATGATTTTGTTTGTAATGGGTGGGAAGTTGGTGGCGGAGCGCTTAGAATTTATGATGCAAAAATCCAAGAAAAAATCTTTGATTTGATTGGATTCGATGAAAAACAAAAGAAACAATTTGAACATTTATTAACAGCGTTCAAATATGGGGTGCCTCCGCATGGAGGAATGGCTCCTGGCTTTGATCGGTTACTCTCAATCTTACAATCAGAAAAAACAATTCGCGAGATTATTGCTTTTCCTTTGACTTCCGACGCTAGAGACCCATTAATGGACTCACCTAGTGAAGTAGCCAAAGAACAATTGGATGAATTGGGCATTGAGGTGAAAGAATAATTAGTTCTTTTTAGAGAATATTACTTTGGGCTCTTGAATTGCGAGTTTATTTGCTTTTCGAGAGCCCTACTGTGATATTGTATGCGGTTATCAAAACTACAAAAGTACATTTTAAAAAAATGTTATAATCAAAAGGATTATCATTTGGTTCGGGAGGTTCTTTTAGGGTTCTACGAGAACAAAGATACACCACGCAAAAATCTACAAGTAAAAATCATCACTCAAAGTATTGAGAGTTTGATTGATAAAGAGTTGATGATCGGGTATGGTGTCCGAACTCCGCATCGATGGTTTATAAAAGAAATTAAATTGACGGACAAAGGCGTTAAGTTAACAAGAAAATTATTTGGGGAGCAATTGAGCTTGCCGATTAAATAATATGTTGATCAAACCAAACATTCAACTTGGAAATCCTGACGCAGAGAAGCAAAGTGGTAAAGATTTATCTGATCAAGAAGCCACTCGGATTATCGAGGAGTATCTTAAGGGCCTTGATTACCCTGCTAAGAATGAAAATCAATTTATGCTATGTGTGGTTGGACTGATTGCTACAGGGAAAACAACCGTACTAAGAGCTTTAAGTGAAAAAATAGGTTTAGTCCGGGTTAGGACGGATGATCTTAGGGGAATTTTAGACAAGAGAGGATGTAACTTTAGAAGAACTGCAGAAATAGCGTATAATATTGTAATGCAACTGCTAAAGGAAGGATATAGTGTAGCCGTTGATGGTGATAGTGTTGCAAAGAATACTCAAGAATCATTAAAAGGCACTGGACGTGAGCTGGGTATCCCCGTAATTTGGATTAGAACACATGTTTCCGAGAAGATAATTCTGGATAGGTTGGATATAAATAATGCAGATCGAGAATACAAAGGAGAAGAAGCTATTAGTAGGTATTATGAAAGAAAAAAGCTTCATGATCATATAGAGACTCCCTTTATATACGAATTTGATACATCAAAAATTGAAAATCTGAAACCTCAGGTCTTAGAGGCAGTAAAAAAAATACAAAAATTTTTAACTACATGGAATACAAAATAAAAACAGAAAAATTTAGTGGCCCGCTTGATCTGTTGTTGCAATTGATTGAGCAACAGAAGCTAGAGATCACAGAAATATCTTTGTCACAAGTAACAGATCAATATATCCAGCATTTAGAAGAAATGCAAGAATTTGATCCAGAAGAGTTGGCAGATTTCTTGGTTGTAGCTGGAAGATTACTTTTTCTTAAATCAAAAGCGTTACTACCATACCTTGAAACGGATGAAGAAGAGGATGATTTGGAGAGTCAGTTGAAAATGTACAAAGAATTTCTGGAGGCAGCCAAAAAAGTTGAAGAAATGTTGCTTTCACCAAGATTTTCTTTTTCAAAAACAAAACCACCAGCAAAAACAGAGGTAGAATTTTCTCCACCTCCGGGATTGAAGGTGTTGGATATAAAAAGTACTTTCTTGGTAGTTTTAAAAAGATTGGATCCTTTGGTTAAGCTACCAAAAATAGCGGTCGAGAAGACAATGAGTCTGCAGCAAAAGATTTTTGAACTAAGAGATTTTGTTTCAAAGAATAAAAAAGTGGGATTTAATAAGTTGGTACAAACTGCAGAAAATAAAACAGAAGTTATCGTTCATTTTTTGGCGATTCTCGAGCTTATGAAGCAGTTACATTTGAAAGTAAAACAATCTAACTCATTTGATGATATTTTGATCGAAAAATTATAATTATGTTAAAAACAAAAATAGAAAGTTTGTTATTTGTTTCTCCTAAGCCTGTTACATTTAAAAGTTTAGTCAATTTTTTGGGAAAACAAGGAGAGACAACAACCATCAAGCAGGTTGAAGAAATTATCGAAGAATTAAAGGGGCAATATAATAGAGATGAAAGTGGTATTCAGCTTGTTCAGTCAGAGGATTCAGTTCAAATGGTAACAAACCCTTCAGTTGGAGAGTTGATAAAAAAATATTTAAAAGAAGATGTCACTGGTGAGTTAACGCCGGCTTCTTTGGAGGCTCTAACAGTAATTGCTTACCGATCTCCAATTGCCAAAGCTGAATTAGAACAAATTCGTGGTGTGAATTGTAGTTTGATTTTGAGAAACCTTTTGATTAGAGGTTTAATTACGGTAGAAGAAGACAAAGAAAAGCTGCAAGCTTATTACCATGTAACAACGGATTTGTTAAAGTACTTAGGAATTAATTCTGTGAAAGAATTGCCAGATTATGAGAGGTTGCATGAAGTTCAAAATTTAGAAACATATTTAGAACAAACAAAAAAATTAGAAAATAACTAAATTGTATGACTTTTCCTGGAAATGCAGAAAAAATAGCAGGCCCACAAAATGGTGGAGAGAGATTAAGTCAAGAACAATCACCTGAAATAAGTAATGAAGAAGGTGGTGATCGTCCGATCAGATTTGAGGATGTTTGGGACAGGATCAAAGAGAAAAGTGGTGATGATGGTTTAATGCAAGTTTACGGAACAACTGATTATGATGAGCACTTGGCAAAAGCCCAGAGAGACAAAGACAAGCAGGCAAGAGAAGCCCAAGAGCGGACTAAGATAAGAATAGCAGAGGCTCAACAACGCGCTCCAAAGAGGGTCGATAGAAACCCTAGTCAAAATGTAATGAACATTCCAGCCGAAGAGATAGAAGCGTATAGAAGAAAAGTTAATGACAGTGAAACGCAAAAAGTAGAAGCTCAAGATAAAAAGAAAAAACAGAAACCATGGTGGAGGCCTTGGTAAATATAATGAATTGAAATGCTAATTAGTTTATTAATTATTTTATCCTTGCTTAATCCGGTCAGCACAACTTATTTAGCTGATCGGGCTTTTTTTGACGTGAGTGGTGATGTTTTATTAAGTGCTCCAGAGAGAATTAACCATGAAAATGTTGGTGTTAAGGTTTCTGCCGAGCGATATGTAGCTATTGATGTTAATAGTGGAAAGATTTTGTTGCAAAAGGATGTTGAGGTTGCGCAACCGATTGCGAGTATTACAAAATTAATGACAGCTATGGTTATTCTAGAGCAGGATCCTAACTGGGATCAGGCTGTTGAAATGCAAAAGGTTGATGAAACTTATGGAGCCTTTGCTCATATTTATAGAGGAGAAGAGGTTTTATTCGAGCATCTTTGGCAAGCGGCCCTGGTAACGTCTGATAACAATTCTATTATGGCTATGATTCGAGCTTTGGGTTTAAGTCGTGCAGAGTTTGTTGAAAAAATGAATGTTAAAGCAGTGGAACTAGAAATGTACAATTCTAATTTTTCAGATCCTACTGGTTTGTCCGAAGATAATCAGGCCACAGCACTTGATGTGTCTCGTCTGTTGTACAACGCGATGAAACAAGAGAAAATACAGGAATCTGTATTGAAAGGTAAGTATAGTTTTAAAATATTGAATAATAATAAAAAAAGAACAGTTTATAATACAGATATTTTGATAGATAGTTTTTTGAACAAAAAGAAGTATGGCTATGAGGTGGTTGGGGGAAAGACAGGATATTTACCCGAGGCTGGATATTGTCTATCTGCAAAAATTTCCCATGAAGGTAATCCAGTTGCTATAATAGTATTGAACAGTGAAACAATAGAAACTAGATTTCAGGATGTTAAAGTAATAGCAGACTGGGTGTTTAATAATTACGAATGGAAAAATGATGGAAGCAATTTATAATTTTTTTACTCAATTCCCTGATTGGCTGGCAACAATTCTGCTAGCCATGCTGCCGATTGTTGAGCTTCGAGGCTCAATCCCTTTTGCGATAGGAGTTTTTGAAATGGCCCCATGGTTGGCTTTTTTATTGTCAGTTGTTGGAGATATTATCCCTGCCATTTTTATAGTTTTATTCTTAAAACCCCTTTCTACTTGGTTAGCTTCAAAATCTAAACTATTCAGTAAATTGTTTGATTGGTGGTTTCGACATGTTACAAAGAATTTTGAAAAAAAATACGCAAAGTATGGGGAATGGGCATTATTGATTTTTGTAGCTATTCCTTTACCAATTACGGGCGCTTGGACTGGTTCGGTTGCGGCATTCTTGTTTTGTATTCCACGAAAAAGATCCATAATATTTATTTCTGGAGGAGTAGTGATTGCTGGCATTTTAGTTACATTAATTTCGATAGGCGCGTTTAAGATATTCTAAAATATGAGGATAGGAATTGACTGTCGTAAATTTTATGACATTTTTTTAAATAGAGGCGCTGGAGTTGAGCGTTATACTTATCATTTTGTAAAAACATTATTAAAACAAGACGAGAACAACGAATATGTTCTCTTTTTTTATAGTGACATTAGTCCAGAGACAATTCACAAAGTGAAGGCTACGAATTCGCGTGTAAAAATCGTAAAAATATTTCGAAGTACTTCAAGAATTCCCTTGGTTGATAGTCATTTTAGATTTGCTAGGTGCTTAAAAAGGGAAAATCTTGATTTAACAATTTTTCCTGCAAATGTTATACCTCTTTCTTATCGAAGAAAATCAATTTTAGTTGTTCATGATTTGGCAATATATTTGCATCCTGAGTGGTTTCCGGAAAATCAGTGGTTTTCGACAAAAATTTTGGTACCACTTAGTTTAAGAAAGGCAAAGACAGTTGTTACGGTTTCACATAATACGAAGAAGGATCTTTTAGAAATTTTTAAGATTAATGAAGAAAAGGTTCGAGTTATTTATCCTGGTGTGGTGGTAAAGGACAACTATATTGAGGAAGAGAAGCAGAAAGTATTGAAGAAATTTGATATAAGAGGGGATTATATTTTGTATTTGGGAACGATTGAGCCTAGAAAAAATATCAAAAGTCTAATTACGGCATTTTCGACTTATTTATTTGAAAATGAAGAAAGTAAAGTCACCTTAGTTTTGGCTGGTATAAAGGGATGGAAATTTCAACCAATTTTCAAGTATTTGCAGAATATAAATCATCGATTACCAAAGTCGCAAATCAAGTATGTAGGAAAAGTAAGCAACAGAGAAAGAAACATTTTGTTAAAAAACACACAGGCTTTTATTTTTCCATCTAAATACGAAGGCTTTGGGTTTCCTGTGCTTGAGGCAATGGCGATGAAGGTACCTGTTGTGACTTCAAACAATTCTTCACTTAGAGAGATTGCCGGCGAGGGGGCGGCTTTATTAGTTGACCCTGAAGATGCCAATGATATTAGGCGCTCGATAAAGAAGGTTCTAGAAGATAAATTATTAAAAAGGCAACTTGTCATGGCCGGAGAGAAGAGGGTCGAAAAATTCACTTGGGAAAATTCCGTCGCCAAATTCCAAACTTTGATAAAATAAAAAAGAACCCTGTGTTAGCGGGGTTCTTTTGTTATAGATCTAAATTGATTATTGTCAGTTCTGGTGGGTTGAAGAATCTTGCTCTTACGCCCGATTCACCAAGTCCGGCAGAAATATAGAGTTGTCCATTTTTCAGTTTGAAAAGTCCTTGATCATAGGCTCGGCCTAATTCTGTTGGGATGCTTGGAACAGATCCAATCCAAGGCAAACGAATTTGGCCTGCGTGTGTGTGTCCAGATAGGATTAAATCAAATTTTTCGTGTTGTGGGTTAAGGATTATATCAGGGTTGTGTGAAAGGAGAATATTAATTTCACTTTCATCAATTTTTTTAACAATCGGCTCTAGATTTGCTCTGCCAGTCCAGAGATCTTCGATGCCACTAATATTTAACTTCTGATTCCCAATGAAAATGTCTGTTATTTCATTGTCTAAAAATTTTATATTCCAGTTTTTAAATTGAAAACGCAAAAGTTGTGTTTCGTCTTTGTAATGTGGGTCTCCATATTTGCCAGAGCTAAATTCATGGTTACCGGTCACGGCATAGATTGGATATTTGTTTGCCCAACTAATTAGCGGTGCCAATAATTTTGCTTCTTTCTCCTTGTCGTACAAGAAATCTCCTCCAAACACAATTAAATCAGGATTGTATGAATCAACCTCAGTCATTACTTTTTTCAAGTAACCTTTTTGTTTGTATGGGCCAAGATGTAGGTCAGTCAAAAACGCGATTTTAATATTTTCTGATTCTTCAGTTTTTTCTAAATTGATATCAACTACTTTTGTGACAAATTCACGAGGGTGAATAAAGCTTCCCCAAAAGATTGCACAAAAAATAAATAATAGTAAAGCAACAATAAAGAGACGCATGAATTTTGTTTTTACTTTATTTTTTTTGTCATAAAAAAAAGAACGTATGATCACATACATCCAAAACGCTGACAAAAATAGCGTTGTTATTATAATAAAGTCAAAGATGAATCTCTGTAACATAAAATTGAAATGGTACCAGGGGCCGGAATTGAACCGGCGACCTTAGGGTTATGATTCCTACGCTCTAACCGACTGAGCTACCCTGGCAAGATGGCAAAAGGAATCTTTTGCCCAATATTTGAAGAAATAATTTTTGGTAGCGGGAAGAGGACTCGAACCTCTGACCTCCAGGTTATGGGCCTGGCGAGCTGCCAACTGCTCTATCCCGCGACAAATGTTGACTCTGCTGGGTAAGTCCTTCGTAGCTTTAGCGTAGAACGGACTCTATCCCGCGACAAATGTTGACTCTGCTGGGTAAGTCCTTCGTAGCTTTAGCGTAGAACGGACTCTATCCCGCGACAAATGGCATCTAAATGCTTTGATATTATATAGTAAATTTACAAATTTTGCAAGTGTGATCTTGATTTTGATTTGACCTTTTCCCTAAATTAAGATAATGTTCATCGTTGTGCGTGTAACCCTTTGCCATTACGGAGGTGATTAATGGCTAGTTCGCTGACACAGGGAAAACTCGATTCGGAGAAGGGGAAGCTGGTACAGTTTCAGAGAGAGCTGGAAACCAAGCAGGCCGCTTTGGCTGAGATGAAGCCAGAGCTCAAGAAGGCTAAGACACTTCAAGGTGTGATCGAACGCCTGGAAACGAAGATTGGGAAACAAGAGTTCACTGTTCAAAAGATCGAGCTCGATCTCATGAAAGAGCGGCTTGTTGCTCTCCAGGCCCAGGTCCAGGCCGAGGAAGTCGCTGTCATGGACGTGGCTTTCAATGCGGCAGATAGCAAGACGCTCAACGCGATCGTCGCCCGAGCTCACATGGTTTTGAGCCTTGGTGCCACCAAGCTGGTGCTCACCAAGGAGTTGACGGCAGCCGAGGATTTCCTTCGGAAGCTGGTGGAGTCCAACCCTCATGGCTGGACCTTCAACGAGAATCCTCTCCGACGCTACAAGTACGTGCGTCTTGGTCGTCTGACGATCGTGCTGCAGGACAGCCCGGCCTACGATATCACGTTTCGTCAGTTGGTCGATTGGATCGGGAAGGAAGCGGCGATGAAGTATGCCAAGGTCGACGTGTCGGCCCTGGTGAAAGCTATCAAGGCCGGTGACGTGGAAGACATGCACTGCGCCACGGTGAAGGAAAAGGATTGGCTCAAGCGACGGACACGTACCGTTGGGAAACCCAAGGTGGTCATCAAGGAAGAGGACCCTCTCGGTCGCACTCAGGTGATGGTCGTCGATCCCGAGCTCCTCGGGTTGACCCTCGATGAGTTGGAAAGCGCCACCGCGTTGACTGGCGCGGAAATTGGTCCACTGAAGGCTCATGGTCTGTCCCGTGTGGCAGAGATACGTGGCTTCTCTGGAGATCAGCTCCAGGCGATTACCGGCATCGGTTCGGTGAGAGCCAAGCGGTTGATCGACGAGGTCAGTCAGCTCAGCCAGACCGTCGGAGACGGCAACTAGAACCTTTGCGGGCAGAGTACCAAGTACTTCTGTCCGCTTTTTTATACAAAAAAACAGGACTTTGTCCTGTTCTTCTGGTGCCGCGGGAGAGAATCGAACTCTCATGAGGAAACCCCACGCGATTTTGAGTCGCGCGCGTCTACCAATTCCGCCACCGCGGCCTATAAACTAAGTCCTATTATAATGCAAAATTTGCGAGTTGTCAAAAGGGTCATTTTGTAGTACAATTAAGCAAGAAGTAAGCTTCAATAATTTTTTATTATGGCTAAAATTATTACTGTTGTTAATCAAAAAGGTGGGGTCGGAAAAACGACTACAGCTGTTAATTTAGCGGCTTATTTGTCGCATCTTGGGAAGTATGTTCTTTTGGTGGACCTTGATCCTCAGGCCAATGCTACTTCTGGTCTTGGTGTTGATTATCAGAATTTGAGTAAAGGTGTTTATGAGGTTCTTTCTGGAGGCTTCTTAATGAGAGAAGTTCTACAACCAACAGATCATGTTGGATTTAGACTTGCCCCTGCCACACAGGCTTTGGCTGGTGCCGCTGTTGAATTAGTAACCCTAGATCGCAGAGAACATCGATTGCACGATGCGTTATTAGAGGTTAGAGGTGACTATGATGTTATTTTGATTGATTGTCCACCATCACTTGGCATGTTAACTATTAATGGTTTAGTTGCAGGTGATTCTGTCTTGATTCCAGTCCAGGCAGAATATTATGCTCTTGAAGGACTTGGCCAATTGATGAATACTATTGGATTGATCCAGGAAAACATAAAACCAGAGTTAGAGATATTAGGTGCATTATTAACAATGCATGACAAACGATTGAGGTTGTCAGACCAAGTAATGGAAGAATTGTATAGACATTTTCCAAATAAAATATTTAGAACAATTATTCCTAGAAATGTGAGATTAACAGAAGCGCCTAGTCATGGAAAATCAATATTGCATTATGATTCATCTTCAAAGGGGGCAAGAGCGTATGAGAAGTTGGCTAGAGAGTTATTAGACATATTATAAAATAAAAATAAAATAAGTATGGCCAAAGTTACTGGTTTGGGGAGAGGATTAGGTTCCTTGATTCCAAAAAAAGTTTCAAAGGAAGCTATTTCAGAAGATAATAGAGAATTTTTGGTAAATGATAATAGTAATGATAGAATTTTGAATGTTCCGGTAGAACAAATTGAACCAAATCCACATCAACCTAGGCAAGTTTTTGATCATGAAGGTTTAGAAGAATTGATTGAGTCAATCAAAATTCATGGCATTATCCAACCTTTAGTTGTCACAAAGAAGGGAAGTGGGTACGAGCTTATTGCAGGAGAAAGAAGGTGGAGATCCTCAAAAATTCTTGGATTAGCAACTGTTCCTGTCATTGTTCGTGAAGCGAGTGAGCAAGAAAAGATGGAGATTGCTTTGATTGAAAATGTCCAGAGAAAAAATCTGAATCCAATAGAAAAGGCTGTGGCGTATCAGCGTTTAATTGACGAGTTTAGCCTAGCTCAGGAGGAAGCTGCTGAAAAATTAGGAGTAAGTCGATCTGCCGTAGCCAACACAATTAGATTTCTAGAATTGCCAGAAGAAATTCAAAGAGCCCTGGCAAGAGAGGATATTACAGAGGGGCATGCTAAGGTGATTGCAGGTTTACCAGGTGAAAAAGAGCAATTGGCCTTGATGAAAAAAATTGTACAGTATAATTTTACAGTTAGAGATGCTGAACGGGAACGTCAAAAAATTACTGTTGCGAAACCAAGGAAAGCAAAGGAAAACAAAGATTACGAAACAGAAGAAAAAGAAGATATTTTGAGACAGAATTTAAATACTAAAGTAAATATTCGCAATTCGGGGGGGAAAGGCGAAGTGGTTATTGAGTTTTATTCCAAGGAAGAATTAAATTCGATAATTAATCAAATTATTAAATAATATGAAAAAAAGTTTAATTTTGGTTTGTGTGTTTGCCCTTCTTTTAGGTGGTACAGCTTGTACAAAAAAAGAAAACTCTAATGATTCAGAAACGCGGAACTTGAGTTTGAATAATATGCAAGTCCAAGAGGGTGTTCGAGGTTGGTCTATTTATACAAACCCAGCGTATCGATATGAATTGCGTTTTCCAAAAAATTGGAAGACTTATGACTCTGGCGAAGATGGAAAGCAATCTGCCTTTTATCCAGCCTCCAGAGAAGGTGAAGTAAAGGCAAGCAAAGAAACGTACTATGGAACAATTGTGATTTTAAGCAAATCAAATTGGAAAGAAAATTATAATTTAGAAGAATTTTATAGAGAGCAGACAGAAAATCTTTTCCTAGGTGGGTATGAACAAGAAGAAATATTACTTGGGGGAAAGGCAGCTACTTGGTTTAAGGATGTTAGAAATAGAAATCCAGAAAAGCCAGAGGCTGTAGTAGATATTATTACTTTTGATTTAGAGGACAGGATTATTGAAGTTGAAATTCATGAAAAACAATTTTGGGATGATGTAAAAGTCATCATGAATAGTATAAAGTTTTATCCAAGTAAAGTAAAAGCAGACTTACAAGTAAAGTAATTTTAAAAAGAAAAGACCCGGTAACGCTTGGCGCTACCGGGTCTTCGATTTGTCAGGTGGAAGGAGCCACCCGAACGTGGTTGCCGCCAGTCTCTGACCGAACCTGTATCATCCCGCTGTTTGAAGCGCGATATCGTTCAGGTGTCTTGTACGTGGCGAAGCCAGTTGAGCCCGGTCCTTTGATCCGGAGCTGAACTGGTCGGTTGAAGGTGAGTTTGAAGTGATCTCCCTTTTTGATCCAGAAGGCGTCATAGATGACGTCTGCCCGGACCTTTTTCTTGAGGGGGATGGGGGTGATGATCGGAGATGACGGTGCGTCGTGACGGGGGAACCCGTTGTTGACGACGACCATTTCTGGTTGATCTTGTACCCAGTAATGGTTGACACCGAAGATTTTGGGAACCTCAGCGAGCACCATCGATGCCACCCATACCGCAATTGCGATGAAGAGGATGGAGATGGATTTGTCAATCACGAATTCAGTGAACCCGAGCTTGACTGGTGCCGCTTTCTTGTACCCAGGAGTGGGCGTTCCTGGTGCGCTTTTTTTCACTGCGCGAACCAGGAGGATGATGAGGGCCAGGCCAAGGACACTCGCGAGAGCGACTTTGACCTGCCACATGAGCAACAGAACAGCGAGGGTGGAGCCGATGTTTTCACTCGGCATTCCAAGCTGACCGACGACGATCAGGAGCCCTCCCACGACCAGGAGAGCGATGATGATTACTCTTCCTATCATGGGGTTCCTCCTGTGAAGGCGTTGAGCGCTGCTCCGATCTTGCCCAGCATGTCGGGCATGATCACGAACTGACTCGAACCGCTTTCCGCCATCTTGCGATAGACTTTCAGCGTGTCGAGATCGAGCAGGGCCTTGAGTTTGGCTGCTGCCGGAAGAGCAGTGAGACCGTAGGCCTTCGCTATCAGATTTTGTTCAACTACGATAGCGTCTCCCTTGGCCTTGGCTGTTTTGACTTCGACAATGGCGACCTGGAGACGAGCTCTCGCCTCCAGAACATCAGAGTCGAGCTTGATGGCCAGTGCCGTGCGTCGCTTGATTTCTACTCCAGCCGGACCGAGGGCCTCGAACGGAGAGTTCCGCTCGAGCTTGATGATCTCGACTGGGAGTCGCAGCTCCAGACACATGAGTCGAGCGATTTGTTCGACTTCTTTCATGTGGTCGATTTCTGGAGTAGCTAGCCTTGCTGGCGTTGTTGGCGTTGCCCGCGCTGCGCCCCTGGCTGGAGTTGTGAAGTTGACCCCGGCGTAAAGGTGCAAGGACTGAGCCTTCTTTGCCAGCTCTGCGTGGATGATGTCCTTCAGCCGCTCCTTCATCTTCGTCAGGTCAAGGCTGCCATCAGCATTGATCTTGACGAGTTCGAAGAAGGTGGTCAGTTGCCGCGACAGGCTGAAGCGAATCGAACGACCTTTCAGGTGAGCTCGGTCGGTCTTGGACAACTGAGACTTCAGCCAGAAGCGGAACTTCCACGTCAGACTGATTTCTTTTGTTTCCAGTTCCCCGAGCGCATCCCTTCGGAACTCGCTATCATTATCACCGATAGGGTCGTGTACCAAGCAGCTTACTTTCAGCTTGTCGATGTTGTGGGTGTCTTGCGTGGTCGGGATGGTAGCTTTCTTCCTCCGGAACGGCCAGAAAATGACTTCCCAGCCGGGGTAGAGGACTGATAGGGGTTTCTCGTTGGAGATGTCACCGATGACGGTCAAGGTGGCCGTCTTGGTGAAGACAACTGCTTTGCGCAGGTACAACCCGAGCAATGCAGCCACTATGAGTGCGAGTCCGGCGCTTGTGAGTGTGAACATGATGTCCTCCAATTCTAATGTTAAGGTTCAGTTTTGCCAATTCTATGACATTCTAATATAGCATGAATTCAATAAAAAGTCAAGCAAAAAAGGCGCCTGTTATAGCGTCTTTTTTGCTTATTTTACCTGTTTTTTGTTGTTATTGACCTAGTAGTTTGAAGACAAAATCTATTAGAATATATGAGGAGAAAACTACCACCAACCCAACTGCCGACCAAACCATAGTATCTCGTCCCTTATCAACATAAGCCTCTCTACCTGCAGATATTAACCAAAGAATACCACCATACATAAAGGTCAAAAGTGCAATTGTCCCGACAAAGCCCATAATATATTTAACTACTCTTCCAATTACTTCGTTTGGATCATCAGTTCCAAGGAAGTTTGGTAGATTGTATTTTGTTGCTGGGGCTACCGTTGCGTCTCCGCTGCCGGTTCCAGTGTCAGTGCCTGCTGTTGGAGCTGCACATTCACCAACTGTTGGCGTGGTTTGTCCAGCCTTGATGACGCAGCTGCCAGATAAACATAAGGTGGCACTAGCAGGATTTGTCGGGTCACAAGGGCTACCACCTGGTAATTTGGCTGCGCATTTATTGACTATTGGAATACAAAAAGCAGTATTAACACATTCACCAGCCGCGCAGGTTTCTCCAATTGCTTTACCAGTTGGTAGAGTGCATGCCTGGGATACGGCTTCGGGAGAACCACCAGAACAACCAGCGGGTGTAGTTGGTGTTGCTGTTCTAGTTTGAGTACCAGCGGCCGTGCAGGTTGTCCAAGCTGAATAGTCCCAGGCAGTACATGTTGGGGTTCCCGGAGTACATACTTGGGATACGATTTCGGGAGAACCACCAGAACAACCAGCGGGTGTAGTTGGTGTTGCTGTTCTAGTTTGAGTACCAGTGGCCGTGCAGGTTGTCCAAGCTGAATAGTCCCAGGCAGTACATGCTGGGGGACCAGAAGTACAGGCTTGGGATACGGCCTCGGGAGAACCACCAGAACAATCAGCAGGTATAGATGTTAGTATGGTTCTAGTTTTGGTATCATTTGTGCAGGCAGTCCAAGGTGAATATGTCCAGTCAGTACATGTAATATCTTCAGCTTCTAATTTTAAACACAAATAAACACTATTCCAGGTTGATGTCATTAATGAGCCTCCGGCGTCAGTACATGATGTAGATGTTGGTGTTGCTGAATTTAAGTTAAACAAAACACATTCTTCTGTAATTGATCCTGAACATTTTGGCATTGGCCAACATCCTCCATCATAAGGAGTCGGCGAAATGTTTCCTGATGATACTGGTAAGGCGGAGCAGTCTGCCGCGGTAAGGCATGTTGTATTGGCCCAAACAGCATTGGCGCTATTACAGTCACTAAGATTATTGCATTTATCAAGTCTCAAAATGCTACATTTTTCTGGCAAAGGATCTGGTTGACCAGTACAAGAGCCTGCTGAGACACAGTCAGCATCAGCGAGACACTGGTTAGTTGCTGCTAGTGCTTCTGTCGGACTCATAGAAGAGTCGACGACGGCAGCACAAGATCCATAATTAGAATTACAACAAAAGGAGCTTCCATTAACATTTACAGTTGCAAGTGCCAATGCATTTTTTGTAGGAATGAATGCAATTAAAAGGAAGGCAGAAATAATAATAAAAGAGAAGAAAGATTTGTTTTTCATGGATTTTTTATTCAATTTTTTATATGGTTGCTGACCGAGTAGTTTAAAGACAAAATCTATTAAAATATATGAGGAGAAAACGACTACCATCCCAATTGCTGACCAAACCATAGTATCTCGTCCTTTATCAACATAAGCTTCTCTTCCTCCAGATATCAACCAAAGAATTCCACCATACATAAAGGTTACAAGTGCAATTGTTCCGACAAAGCCCATGATATATTTAACTACTCTTCCAATAACTTCGTTCGGATCTTCAGTTCCTAGGAAGTTTGGTATGTCATAATTTTCATCCGGTGCAGCTGTTGCATCTCCGGTTCCAGTTCCAGCTGGGGCGGCTGCACATTTTTTATCTGTACAGGTGTTTGAAGTGCACATTTCATTTATAAAGCAATCTACGCCCTCTGCAAGTTTTGGTTTGCATTCATTGGTCGGATTTACTAATCCAAGGATAGATGATAAGTGACAAAATTGTGCAGATAAACAATCACTATGAGTCTGACATCCACAGGTTCCAGATGCTAGACATTTTCCTGTAGTACACTCAAGATCTCCAAGAGGACAAGCTTCACCGGAAATCTTTTTTGGGTCGCAAACCTGGGGAACTCCATCTGTGTTGCAATACGCAGCTGCAATACATTCACCAGGCAGACACAAGTCTCCAAAATCTTTAGTTCCAGCGGCTGAAACAGTTAAGCCAAAGGAAAAAGAAAGTGCAGTTAAGCTAAACAGAAGCAAAAAAAAGATTGATTTTCTCATAAATTTTTATTTACCAAATTTTGGAATGAATTTTTTCCAATTTTTATTTTTATATGATTCAATATGTTGTCTGGCTGTTCTGGTTTTTACAAATTTCAACCATTCAGGGTTTGGTCCCTTTCTGTTTTTGTCTGTTACGATTTGAATAACATCTCCATTTTTTAATTTGTGATCCAACGAAACAATATCGCTATTAATCATGGCCTGGGTACATTTGTTTCCAATGTCCGTATGAATATGATAAGCAAAGTCTATTGGGGTCGCTCCGTCAGGCAAGTCAATTACGTCTCCCTGAGGAGTGAAAACGAAAATTCTATTTTGAAAAACATCAATCTTGGCTCCTTCTAAAAATTTATCATTGTCTTTTATGTTTTTTAGCCAATCTGCTAATTCTTTTACCCACGTTATTTCGCCATTGTTTTTAATGGTTTCTTTGTAATTCCAATGAGCAGCAATTCCTTGTTCTGCCTGGTCGTCCATTTTTCTAGTTCGAATTTGAATTTCAACAATTTCTTGATCATCACCAAAAACGGCTGTGTGAAGTGACTGATAGCCATTTGGTTTTGGTTGGGCGACATAATCCTTGATTCGACCACGAATTGGTTTCCAAATATTATGAACCATGCCAAGAACGGCGTAGCAATCTGCTACAGATTCAACAATTACACGCACTGCAACAAGATCATAAATTTGTTTTATGTTTTTGTTGTATTTTAAGTATTTACGATAAAAACTATAGTAGTGTTTATTTCTGCCATATATATCATAATATTTGATGCCATCTTTGTCTAATCGAGTTTTCAATCGGCGGATCATATTGTTCAAGGCTTTCTTTTTGATTGGAAAATTTTTCTTTACAATTTGTTCAATTTCCATGAAAGCATCTGGATAGGCGTATTTGAAAGACGCGTCCTCGAGTCTGGCTTGAAGTTGTCCAATACCAAGTCTATTGGCTAGTGGTGAATATATTTCAAGGGTTTCAAGCGCAATTCTCTTTTGCTTGTCAGCTGGTAGGGCATATAGAGTTTTTAGATTGTGAAGTCTATCTGCAAATTTAATTAAAATAACTCTGATGTCTTGGGCCATGGCCACAAACATTTTTCTTAGATTTTCAACATATCGTTCAATTCCTCTGTATTTTATAGTTCCAAGTTTTGTAATGCCTTCAACCATTTTTGCAATATCTGTTCCAAATTTTTGTTTGATGTCTTCTAGCGTTCTCTCCGTGTCCTCTGGCACATCATGAAGCAGTCCCGCGACAATTATTGGAATTGGAAGTTTTAATTCAGCCAATGTTTTTGCAGTAAAAAGCGCATGTTGGATGTAGTCGTCTCCAGTTGCTCTTTTTTGTCCTTTGTGTGCCAAGTCTGCAAACTCAAAAGCTTTCTGAACAATGTTAATGTCAGCCGTTGGGTCATTTTCTTGAATAATGTCTATTAATTGTCTGACTGTCATAAAGGAATAAGTGAAAAGTATCCGCCAAAGGCTGATCCACCTTTGGCGGATAAAGTTATAAAGTTTTAGAGACGATGGGATTAATTTTATCAATCTGTTTTCCCTGGCTAAAGCCAGGGGCAGAATCTAATTTTTCTTGTTTCCTTGCTTACTTGTTTATTTATTTAAGATTGATTACTGTTATTTGTTACGTGCTTTTATTATATCAGAGTCTGAACGCTCGTTCTATAGGGAACTGATCTAGGTATTCCTGGATATGTTTTTTGGCCGTGTTTGTTTGGACGAAATTCAACCATCCAGCCCTTGGCCCAGCTTGTTGTCGGTTAACTACAATTTCGACAACGTCGTTGGTTGTCAGGACTTTGTCCAAAGGAGCTTTAACATCATTAACAAGTGCAGATGAACATTTGTGTCCAACTTGAGAATGAATCGCATATGCAAAGTCAATCGGAGTAGAGTTGGATGGAAGAGCAATTACATCTCCCTTTGGAGTATGAACGTAAATTCTATCTTGTAATATTTTTGAGGAAAATTCTGATAAAAACTCTTCGTCTTTTTCATATTGCTGTTGTTGTACAAGTAGTTCATGCATCCAGTCAGGAGTTTTTCTTTTTGGGTTTTTGTAGAACCAATGAGCCGCAATTCCAAAGTTAGCAATGTCATCCATTTCTTTTGTTCTTATTTGAAATTCTGTAGGTCGTCCATTTAGACCAAAGACTGTTGTGTGTAGGCTTTTGTAATTGTTAGTTTTGGGGGCAGCCAAGTAGTCCTTGATTCTTCGTTTTTTTGGTCGCCAAAGCCTGTGAATCAAACCCATCATTCGGTAGCAATCATCTTCATTTTTAACAATTACTCTTAAAGCAAATACATCACAAATATCATTGAAGCTTTTTTTCTTTATTTTCATTTTTTGATAGATGCTGTAGAAATGCTTGAAGCGTCCAGCAATCTGACAATCAATATTTGCTTCTTTTGCAACCCTCTTTATTTGAGCTGTTGTTTTTTGAATGTATTTTTGTCTATTTTTTCTTTCATCTACATCAAACCGTTGGTTTATCTTTTTATATTCTTCTGGTTGCAGGATTTTGAAAGAGAGGTCCTCAAGCTGCCATCTTAATTCCCAGATACCAAGCATATTCGCGAGGGGTGCAAGAATTTCAAGTGACTCTGTAGCCACCTCGTGTAACTTTTTGTTTGAGTAAACGCTGCCGTAGAGCTCCATTCGGTCAATGTTGGAGCACATTTTTATAATAATAACTCTTAAGTCTTGAGCCATGGCCACAATCATTTCACGCAGGTGATGAATATACTGAGCGTTATTGGAAGATTTAATGGTTCTAATATTTATAAATTGTTTAACCAGGGTCGTTGTTTCCTTGTCAAAAAGCTTCTCCAGGTCTTCTACTTTTAACTCTGTGTGGGTTGGAATCTCATGTAGCATTGCTGCGCAAATCGTTGGAAAGTTTGTTTTGATGGCAGCGAGTTTTAGAGAGGTTCTATAAGAATGTTCAAGTATAGATTTCTCTGGCAAGGATTCTTCAGCAAATACATAGCATTTTACGTAATTGGCAGTGTTGTCATTTGTTTCTTGTCGTATTTTTTTTGTGGTTAGATGTTTTGTTTTTACAAGATCGAAAAAAAGAACCGCACATATAAATTCTGTGCGAGCTCCTTTTCTGGCTGCATGGAGGGCTCTCTCGATGGCTTTGTTGTAAACTTGCTTCTTTTCTATAAAGGAAAGGGCTTGTGTCTCTTTTTTGAGTAAATTAAAAGATTTTTCCCAAAAAGTGAAAGTCGATATGGGTTGTGTTTCTTTGATTATCTCAAAAATTTTATCAGCAATCATATACTTGTATTTAACCATATTTTAGAGAAAAATCAAACTTTTTTCCTTTTTAGGGTTGACAAGACAGCTAAATTTTGCTATACTCTACTTGTTGATGATGAGGGAAAAACTCCAAAACGAAAACTCCTAGGCTTCTGGTCTGGGAGTTTTCATTTTTAAAAGTTGATTACTTCTATAATTTTATATATAATTATTGGCGTAGGGTACCTGTGATACCCTTATCATCAACCATAATTGGGGTTACAATCCAGGAACCCTACACTAAAAAAGCAGTCCCGCTAAGAGGGACTGCTTTTTTGGATATTAAGTTTATTTTTTGTCTTCAGTTTTTTCAACTTTTGTTGGCTTTTCTGGACATTCTTTGTTGCTACATTTAGTTGTTTCGTTTGCCCCAAATAGCATTAGAGATTCACATTTCTCGCATTTCTCTCCCGTTGGTTTTCCCCATAGGGCGGTTTTGCAGTCAGGGTATTGGTTGCAAGCAAAGAAGATTCTGCCACCACGGGATCGTTTACTTACAATTTCTCCTTTTTCACATTCAGGACAATGAACGCCAGTTCCGTACTCCTTCTTTTGGATGTATTTGCAATCAGGGTAACCAGAACAACCAATGAATTTTCCAAAGCGACCTGTTTTCTCTACTAATGGACTTTCACACTCTGGACATTTTTCATCAAGAGCAGGCGCTGCTTCCTCACCTTCTTTGTCATCTCCTTCTTTTTCAATATTTTTTGTATTCTTACATTCTGGGTAGTTAGTACAGGCTAGGAATCTACCAAATCTACCAGCCTTGATAATCATCGGAGCTTCACATTTCTCACATTTTTCGTCAGTTTCTTCTTCAGTTAATTCTTTCTTTGTAAGTTCTTTTGTCTTCTTTTTTAGATTTTTGATGAATGGTTCATAGAAGGCCTTTATGATTGGTTGCCATTCTTTTTTACCTTCTTCAATTTTATCCAAATTATTTTCCATTTCAGCTGTAAAATCGTAATCAACAATATCATTGAAATGTTCTACTAAAATATCTGTAACAAGTACGCCCATTTCTGTTGGTTTTAGAGCTTTTACTTCTTTTTCAACATAACCTCTGTCTTGAACCGTCGCAATGGTTGGCGCATATGTAGAAGGACGACCAATCCCATGTTCTTCTAGCGCTTTTACCAAAGTCGCTTCTGTATACCTAGCAGGAGGTTGAGTAAAATGTTGTTCAGGTTTAATTTCTTTGGCCTCTACTTCATCATTTTCTTTTAATGGAGGAAGAAGCTCCTCTTTTGTAGCAGTTGTATAAACCTTCAAGAAGCCCGGGAATTTAACTGTTTGTCCATTTGCTCTAAAAGTATATTTTTCCTGCTCATCACTAATGCTAATGGCAGTAGAGTAGAGAATAGCTGGCGTCATTTGAGTTGCTAATGTTCTTTCCCAAATCAATTTATATAATTTGTATTGCTTTTCATCCAAGTATTGTTTTATTGACTCTGGAGTTAGGTTAACATCAGTTGGACGGATAGCTTCGTGAGCTTCTTGAGCGTCCTTCTTTTTTGTTTTATAAATTTTAGCCTTTTCTGGAAGATATTCATTCCCAAGATTATCTTTTATATATGTACGAGCCGCATCAAGATAAGTTTTTGACAGAGTCAAAGAGTCGGTTCTCATGTAAGTTATTAAACCAACACTTTCACCATTAACCTTTATACCTTCATACAATTGTTGAGCAAACATCATGGCTTGCTTTGCAGAAAATCCTAATTTGTTGTTTGCTGCCTGTTGTAGAGTAGAGGTTGTAAATGGGGTTGGTGGTTGTTTCTTGTGTTCTTTGTTTGTTATTTTTGTAACTTTATATTTACCATCCTTTAGTTCTGCAAAAAGCTTGTTTGCTTCCTCTTCATTTTTAATATCTAGCTTCTTTAGTGATTTTCCATCAACTGCAAAAAGCTTAGCTTTGAAATCTTCTTTGTCTTTTGAAAAGATTGCCTCGATTGTCCAGAACTCGTCTATTTTGAAGGCTTCTCTTTCTCTTTCTTTTTCTACAATTAATCTTACGGTGACACTTTGAACTCGTCCAGCAGACAATCCTCGAGCAACTTTTGACCAAAGAAAAGGGGATAGCTTGTACCCAACCAATCTGTCCAAAATACGACGTGCTTGTTGAGCATCTATTAAATCAAGATCAAGGTCTCTAGGGTTTTCTAGAGCCTTTTCGATAGCCGCTTTTGTAATTTCATGAAAGGTAATTCTTTCGTATTTTTTTGGTTTCAAAATATGTTTTAGGTGCCAAGCAATAGCTTCTCCCTCTCTATCTTCATCGGTAGCGAGAATAATGTTTTCTGCTTTTGCGGCAAGGGCTTTTAGCATGGCAACTTGTTTTTTTGCTTTAGTTGGAACTTCATAAGTCGGTTCGTAGTTTTTTTCTACATCAATTCCAATATTCTTTTTCGGTAAATCCCGGACATGACCAAAAGAAGACTCAACTTTATAATCTTTGCTGAGGAATTTTGAAATTGTCTTAGCTTTAGTTGGGGACTCTACGATGACTAAATTCTTCATATGAAGTAAATTTTATATTTTTTCAAAATTTAATTGGACTTATTCTTATACTTAAACTTTATATAACATGACAGATGCAGGATTCTTTGTCAAACTTTATTTAATATTATAAAAAAAGAACGACTCAACATGAGACGCTCTTATTGCTTAATTTTAGGCAATTGTTTTCCAGATAGCTTGTCCTTTGATGTTCTTTTTTATTTGAGGAAACTCTTTCTTAAATCCAATTGATCTATTTCTTTTATCCAGTTCTTTCTGAGCTCGCCACAAAGGAAAAATGAACCAGTTATCAAAATTAGATCGTCATTTTTTGCTTTTTTAAGAGCGGCTGCCAGAGCTTCTTGTGGATCTAAAAATATTTGAGTTGGTTTTTTGGAGTTTAAGGCTTTCTTTATCTCCAGCGGTGGTGTGACTTTTCTGTGCGAAGCTGTGAATCTAGTAATATAGAAAGAAGTAACTAGCGGCAAAAGTTCAGCAAAGACATCCTTTGGTTTTTTGAAGTTTGTTAGACCGCAAATTAGATGTAATTTATTATACTTTAGTTTTTTTACCTTTTGTGTCAAGAATTTAATTTTGTCTGGGTTATGAGCGCCATCAATAATGATAAGAGGCTTTGATTGTATTGTTTCGAAGCGGCCTGGAAGTTTTGTTTCTTTTAGACCCTTGATAATTTTTGTTTCTCCAATTTTCAAATGCGCAGCAACTGCAATTGCTAGGGCCTCGTTCGGATCATCTTGTTTTTGTAAGACTGTAAGGTCTGCATTTTGTTTTTGAGCTACTTCTTCAATGACCTTTAGTGCTGCTTCGTTGTCTGTGGTTGTAAAAACTTTTCCTTTTGATCTAATGATACCGGCTTTTTCAAAAGCAATTTTCTTGTATGTCTTCCCAATAATATGTGTGTGGTCTAGGCCAATATTTGTAATAACGGAAACAAGAGTTTTGCTCACCGCATTCGTTGCGTCAAACCGTCCGCCACAGCCGACTTCAAGAACGACGTAGTCACAGTTTTTCTTTTTGAAATATAGAAGGGTCATTAAAAGCCAAGTCTCAAAGTAGCTTGGTGGGCCATATGATTCGTAACATTTTTGGATGATTGGTTTTACTTCTTCCACTAATTTTATGAATTCTGAAACAGAAATAAATTTGTTGTTGATTTGGATTTTTTCTGTTGGTACAGAAACATAAGGAGAAAAGTGGGCGCCAACTTTGTGTCCATTTGCTTGCAGTATGTTGTAGATCAGATTTGTGGTTGTGCCTTTTCCGCTTGTGCCGGTAACATGAATGATTTTTAGAGCTTTGTCGGGATTACCTCCAAGTTTTAGAAGGTGTTTGGCTCGTGCGAAATGAAAATTAGGATCAGACGTGCCTGCAAAGAAATTTGCATCAGTTAGATTGCCGAGTGATTCTAGGTAGTTGATTGCGTCTTGAAATTGTTGGTATTGTTTTAGCTTCATATGTTTAGGCTGTAGTTCATGTTTCCAATATTTTTTATTTTATTTTTTATTTCAAGTGTCATCAAGGTTGAATTCAATTCAGAAATATTAATTCCGGTTAGTTGAGCTAGATTGTTTATGTGAATAGGTTCTTGTGAAATGTGTTTGATAACATTCCCTTCATTTGTTGTAAGGGGCGGTCCTTGTTTTTCTTGTTCAATCGGTTGAGTCTTCTTTTTGATATTTAATTCTTCTAAAATATCTTCAATTCGGGTAACTGTTTTTGCTCCTCTTTTTATCAAGGCATTTGTGCCAGCTGAATTTGGATGATTGATCGGTCCGGGGACAGCAAAGACTTCGCGGTTTTGATCTAGAGCAAACTTGGCGGTGATTAGGGCCCCAGATCTTTCGCCTGCTTCAATTACCAGTGTGCCACGAGACAAGCCAGAGATGATTCTGTTGCGAGCAGGGAAGTGATGCCGCAAGGGCATTGTTTCAGTTGGATACTCTGAAAATATTATACCATCTTGTGCTATTATTTCCTCGGCCAAGCGAAAATTTGATCTTGGGTAGATACTTTTTGAATCGAGGCCAGTTCCGAGAACTGCAAAAGTTGGGATTTTCTTTTTGACACTTGTTGAGTGCGCTAGGGTGTCGATTCCCAAAGCAAGTCCACTGACAATTCTTATATTTTGATCTAGGAGTTGGTTTGTTAGGTTTATGACAACTTGTTTTCCGTACAAAGAAAATTTGCGAGTGCCAACTACCGCTATCGTTTGTTTGTTTAAGTTGCTAAGATTTCCTTTATAAAAAAGTAAAATCGGGGGAGTGTGTGTTTCTTTTAAAAGTTCAGGATAGTTCTCATCATTCAAAGTAATGACTTGGATGTTTTCTTTGTAAACTTTTTCGAGCTCTTCTTCTAAATTAATTTGAGTTCTTTTAATAATAAACGATTCAATTGTTTTTGTGTCCAGTCCAGCATGTCTTAATTCCAAAGAACTTGCTTCCCAGGCTAGCTGGATAGCCGGAAAGGCCTTGATGAGCTGTTGAAGTTTTTTTGAGCCAAATTTATTAAATCTAGAAAACCCAAGCCAATATTTTAATTCGTTATTCTCCATAATGTAAAAAGTTATCTTATAATAATAGCACTAGAAGAGGGGAAGAACAATGGTGGAATGGGGATAATTGATTTAGCTAAAATTGCACGGATTTTAGCTGTTTTTATTGACTTTTCAAGAAAAATATGCTATATTTGAGTGTTAACAATTTAGTAGGAAGTATTGACAACCTAAGTAACAATTATATAACATGAGGTTACTTGGTGGTCGAGCTCCTTATGCTTGCCAGTCGAAGAAACGTTCAGTGGCCCCTCCTCTACTGTCGGAGTATTCTTTTCTGGTGAGCATTATGAGACTGATCACCTTTTTGTCACCCCAAACATCGGAGGTTCCCATGAGGAACAAACTTGGTTTCCTTGTTCTAGTGCTGGTTCTTACTTTTACCGCTGGTTCCGTTGCCAGCGCCAATGAGTATCTGATCGTGCGCAATCCCGCCGACGGGCTGATCGAGACCATCTACGAGGTAGACGACCCGAGCGTGTACTACGTCTATGAGATCGTTCCGCTCAACTTCCAGGGCCACAACAACATCATGGTTCTGGGAGTTCCGTATGTGTGGTCGACGTGCTATAACAGCTACGTTGACGTCTACACGTCGGAAGAAGCCTGCGTCACCGGGTACTATGTCTACGCGACCGTGCCAACTTACTATCGTCATTTGCGGATTGTGGTGAGAGGGCATCGGTATCACTGGTCAGGTCGTCGGTATCTGCGACATACGCCTCGGCATCACCGCCCGAGGGTGCATCACGCTCCTCGGCATCGGCATCACCGATCGAAGGTGCATCACGCCCCAGCGCATCGGTCACATCGCGGGAAGGTGAAGCACGCCCCTGCGCGTCGGTCACACCGCGGAAAGGTGAAGCACGCCCCTGCGCGTCGGTCACATCGCGGGAAGGTGAAGCACGCCCCTGCGCGTCGGTCACATCGCGGAAAGGTGAAGCACGCACCCTCGCGTCGGTCGCATCGTTCTACCGTCCGCAGTGCTTCGTCTCGTCGAACTCACCAATCGAAGGTGCATCGTTCGGCGGGAAAGTCGCGTTCCCCAACGAAACGCGGGGATAAGCGGCGGGGACGTGGTCGCCGATGATTCGGCAATCTCGACTCTGGTCCCGATCACTCCAATGAGTGGTCGGGACTTTGCTTTTTAAAATAAAAACATGTCCTATTTAGTTTAGGACATGTTTTTTAGATTAAATCTTTGATTTCTTGTAAAAGTTTTTTCTTGACGTCTCTTAGTTTTAATTTTTCCATTATTCCAAATCTATTCAAAACAAATTTTACACCTGGGCCTTGTTTTTCTTTGTCTTCTTTTCCAATTCCTATTCTGATTCTGGTAAAGTCGTTGTTCCCAAGTTGATTTATAAGTGATTCAACACCATTATGCCCAGCGCTTGATTTTCCAACTTGAATTTTATAATTTCCTAGAGTTAGATCAAGCTCATCATGCAAAATATAAATATCTTTTGGTTCAACTTTGAAATATGCAGCCATGGCTTGAACTGATCGTCCAGAATTGTTCATGTAGGTGAGTGGCTTGGCAATCATTACTTTCTCATTGTTGATTGTACCAGTCGAGACGTCGGCTAATAGTTTTTTGTTGCGTCCCCAGAGATCGAAGTTTTCTTTTTTTAACCATTCTTCATAAATATAATCCACCATCATAAACCCAATATTATGTCTGGTGTTATCGTATTTTTTTTCTGGATTGCCGAGTCCAACGATTAATTTCATATTAATGAGTATAAAGTTAAAAGAAAAAAGTAGAAAACTTGGCTCTTAACATTTTTTTAAATGCAGATCCTGAGCTAAATTCAGGATGATAAAATGGGGTGGGGGGCTTGTCTTTCTAGTCTTGCTTGTTTTACTTGTCTTGGTATTCTGTTTTTCTAAGTTTGATACCACATCCCATGAAGTCATATCTTTTTCGTAATTGATTTTGGATAAATCTACGATAAGAGAAGTGAATGTTTTCCGCGTCCTCTGCAATCAATTCAAAGGTTAGTGGATTTGTTCCAACCTGTCTTATCTCATGGATAAACGGTGGTTTTGTTCCCTTTGTTTTTTTCGGTGATTGTTTCTTTACAATGTATTTTAGGAATTCATTTAATTCTGATTGAGGAACTTGTTTGTATTGATTGTGATAAATTTCTGTGGCCACGTTGATTAGTCTTTCAACTTTGAAGCCTGTCTTTGCAGAAGTGAAAACAACTGGCGCCCAAGTTAAATATGGGAAATGTTTTTTTAGGAACAGAGTATATTCTTTGTCACTATGAGTTGTTTTTTCTGGAACTAGATCCCATTTGTTAACAACGAAGATTAATGACTTGTTGTTTTCTAAAATTTCTCTGGCAAGATTTTTGTCTTGCATGGTAATGTCTTGGCCAGCATCAATGACTAGTAAAACAAGGTTACTTTTTCTGATCATTTCCAAACTTTGATCAATGCTTTGTTCTTGTAGTTTGTCATTTATCTTTCTTCTTTTAATAATACCGGCTGTATCAATAAAAGTAAGATAATATTTTATATCTTTGTCACTTGTATATTCGATTGTGATATCTTGACTATCCCGAGTTGTGTGGGGGATAGAGGAAACAATCGCTCTTTCTTCACCAATAACTTTATTGATCAAAGATGATTTTCCAACGTTTGGCTTCCCAATGATAGCAATTCGAATTTCGTTTTCAGGCGAAACATCCATATCTCTTTCTTTTTCTGGAATGTCTTTTACTTCTTCCATTACTTCATCCAATAGATCACCTGTTCCAGCTCCAGTCTTTGCAGAAATGGCATAGACTTTTTTGAAGCCAAGTTTGTAAAATTCATTTACTTCTTCTAGCTTTCTATTTGAATCTACTTTATTTACAACCACGATTACAGGTTTCTTTGTCGTCTTAATCATTTTTGCGTATTTTTTGTCTTGTGGTAAAAGACCATCCTTAACATCAACTACAAAAAGAATTAAATCTGTTTTTTTGGCAGCTTCTTCGGCTTTTTTTATTGATTTAATATCAATTTCTTCATCAGATTCAACATCTAGTCCAGCAGTATCACTTAATAAAACATTTCTTCCTTGCCAAAAACAAGCCCCAAAGCGTTGATCTCTAGTTGTTCCAGGAATAGGAGAGACGATAGCTTTTTTGTTTTCTGTAAGTCGATTAAAAATAGTGGACTTACCGACATTGGTTCGTCCAATTATTGTGACTAGCGGATATGGCTGTATAATTTTCTTCATATAATTCGATGTGAGCTGAATATACTAACTTGTCAGGAGAAGGTTCTTTATTATTGCAAAATTAGTATATTGATTTTTCTTGGATTACTCTGCATCTTTGCCTAAAATGACAAAAAAGTCAAGGTCTGGAGCTGCTACTTCAGTAATCCAGCCTGGGACCGTATTACTAATAACTGTTGTATTATACTTTTCTGCTAAAAATTCTGCTTGCTCGGTTAGGTCATCTGGTGAAAGTTTGTAGACTTCTGTGGTTGTGTAATTCTGAATTGGGGCGTTTCCAACCTGAAGTATTCTGTAGCCTGCAAGTTTTAACTCTTGAGAATGCCTAGAGGCTAGGCCAGCGACACTGGTTCCATTTTTTATTTCTACATTGATAATACTTTGTGTTGGAAGTTCCTCTGGGCTTTTGAAAATGTTCTTGGCTAGAAATTGAATTTGTGAAAAATCCCCGCCTCTGGGTTGAAGAACATAAGCTTCGTTTACAAAGTTTGGATATAGAAATCCACCAGGACTATCATCTAAAACTTGAGTGATGATATTGTCCGTGTCGATATCCTTCATGAGTTTTGCTAGTTTTACAACCTCCCAGGGTTCAAGATCAGTTCTAAGGTGAGATGCAAATTCCTTTGTCATTTTACTTATTTTTCTAGGACTAAGTAAAAAACTTTTTGAAAGAACTCTGTGTTTGAAAGCTTGTAGTATTTTTTGTTGTCGTTCACTTCTGGCAAAGTCAGATCCTTCTCCGTTATTGCCATGTCTAGATCTTGCATATTTAAGGGCTGTTTCTCCGTCCATTGTTTGAGGACCTTCTTCAAAAGAAACAATTTGATATTTGTAGTCATTGGTTGGGTATTGATAGTCAGTGAAGCCACGCGACACATCGATTTTTACACCATCAACAGTATCAATAAATTTTTCAAAGCCAGAAAAGTCTACGCGAACATAATAATGAATAGGTAAGTCAAAAACATTTTGAACAACTTCTTTTGCAAGATTTGCGCCATTCCCTGGATTACTATTTTCACCAAAAGCATTGGCATTATTAATTTTCCACCAGCCATAACCTGGAATTTCAACTTGTAAGTCTCGTGGGATTGAAATCATGGAAACTTTTTTTGTGGATGGTTTTATGCTAGCCAGCATGATTGTGTCTGATAGATATGGTCCATCGTGTCCAGCCCCGCCCATGCCAAGCATAAGGATATTAATACGGTCCTCTGGCTCTCCTTGAAGTCTACTACCGTCTCCCGCTAGAGTACTTAATTGTTGAAAAATGCTAACCTTTCCAGAAAAAATATCAGAAACGCTATTGCCCGTAAATAAAACTTGATAAGAAAAAACCACAAAAGCCAAGATTAAAACCACAAACAAGTAGACAATAAATCTACTTATTTTGAATATTTTTTTACCACGAGGGTATAGATTGTCGTTTTTTGACAAAAGATTGATTTTGGGGTTTGAAAATTGGTTGTCTGAGTGTATGGACTTTTTCATAAATAAAAAAAATTGAGGCAATAAGTTCTTGCTGATTATATTATAGGATATTCTGAGTAAGTTTACAAGAATCAAGTTTGCTAAAATTGAGATGAAATGCTATAATTTGGAAGTCAAAATTGTGGAAAACTATTGATTTCGTAGTTTTGCTACTTTTGTTAGCTTGGTACAAAAAAAATAATAAAAACAAACAACATGCAAAACGACGGCATTTTTGAAGAGGAACAAACAAGTTTACAAAAGTTTATTCAATTTGTTTGGGACTTATTAAAAGTTGTAACTATTTCTTTGGCAATCATTATTCCTGTTAGATATTTTCTTATTCAACCTTTCTATGTAAAGGGAGCTTCAATGGAGCCAAGTTTTTATGATCATGAATATTTGATTATTGATGAAATTTCTTATCGTTTTGGAGATCCAAGACGTGGTGACATTGTTGTGTTTAAATATCCTAAAGATCCGTCACAATATTTTATCAAAAGAATTGTTGGTTTGCCGGGAGAAAAGGTTTCTATCAAGGATGATCAAGTTTATGTTTTTCCTGCAGAAGGCAAAAAGTTTATGTTGGATGAAAGCCCTTATCTAGACTTGGGAACAGAAACATCAGGCAATAAAGAGTGGACTTTGGGGCCAGATGAGTTCTATGTTTTGGGGGATAATAGAGATTATAGTTTAGATTCTCGAAGTTTTGGACCAGTTTACAAGGATCTCGTGGTTGGTAAGGTGTGGGTTCGAGGTTGGCCTTTTTGGCGGATAAAAACTTTTCCAAATATTGATTATGGAGTGCCAACGTTAAATAATTAAATAATTTTTTACTTTAACTTACTTTACTTATAAAAAAAATATGCCACGTCGAAAAAAAGAAGAACAACCACAGGAGGAAATAAAAAAAATAAAAACCCCTGCTTTAGTTCGTGGAATGAAGGATATTCTACCTTCTAGTGAAAAGCATTGGTCTTTTATTGAAAGAGCTTGTCGGCGGGTAATCGAAGATTATAGTTATAAAAAGATGGATACTCCAGTTCTGGAAAAATTTGAATTATTCAATCATACATTGTTTAAACAAAATGGTGTTGCAGACAAGGAGACTTTTAATTTTCTAGACAAAGGAGAGAAATTGGTGCTTCGTCCTGAGGCAACCTCTTCTATTGCGAGAGCATATGTTGCTCATAATATGAGCAACCAAATACCTCCAGTTAAGGTTTATTATTGGGGCCCAATGTTTAGACAAGGAAAACCAGAGGATAATAATTATAGACAGTTTACTCAGGTTGGTTTTGAAATTATTGGCGATTCAAGCGCTGCTATTGACGCTGAACTTATTATTACAGCACATTATTTATTGAAAAACACATTAATTGAAACAGAGGTTAAATTAAATAGTTTGGGATGTGTGTCTTGTCGGCCGGAGTACAAGAAGGCGTTGACTGGATTCCTGAAGTCAAAGAGGACAGCTGTTTGCGCAGATTGTCGCAAAACCGCAACTCGTGATCCAATGAAATTTTTGACATGTAAGAATGCTAAATGTGTTCGATTAAAAGAAGAAATGCCACAGGCCGTTGATTGGTTGTGTGATGATTGTCGAAATCATTTGTTCCGCGTCTTAGAATACCTTGATGAATTAAAAATTTCATATCGACTAGATCCATTTTTACTTCGAACTTATGATTTTTATTCAAAAACAGTTTTTGAAATTACAACAAAGGTTGAAAGTGAGGACGAAGAGCCAGTTGTTTTGGCGGGCGGTGGAAGATATGACAATCTAATTGAGATGGTTGGTGGAGAGCCAACTCCAGCGGCTGGATTTTCACTTGGCCTTGAGCGTGTTGTAAATCAAATGAAGATAAATAGATCAGAAATTCCAAATCCTCCGTCTCCAGATGTGTTTGTGGCACAGTTAAGTGAGCAAGCTCGACAAAAAGCATTTAAATATTTTGAACAATTACGACATCAAGGATTTTCTACTAGAGCTAATTTTTCAAAAAGCAGCTTAAAGGCTCAACTAGAGCAGGCAAAAAAAGTTGGAGCGAAATTAGTTTTAATCTTTGGTCAAAAAGAGGTTGTGGAGGGCACTGTTTTGCTTCGTGATTTAGAGAGTGGAATTCAGGAGGTTATTAATCAAGACAAGATAGTAAAAGAGGTGAAAAAGCGACTAAGAGAGAAGTATCTAAAGGAAAACTAAAGCTAGTTGACTTTGAGCTAAATTTGGTGTAATATTAACAAGTTATAAATAAACTTAACTAGATAGGGAGTTGTTCTACACATGGCAATAGAAATTAAACGAAAAAAAGGTGAGACATTTGAATCGTTTGTTAGACGTTTTAACAAAAGATTAATGCAAAGTAAGGTTCTCTTTGAATACAAAGATAAAGCTTATTTGCGAAAAGGAAAGAGTCGAACACAAGAAAATAAGTTAGCCGTTTCTCGAAAAAAATATAGAGAGAAAATGGAATACTTAAAGAAAATCGGTCGTTTACCAGAAAGTAAAACACGTGGTCGTGGGCGACGTAGATAATCCCCATATTTTGTTTGGGGAAAGAACAAAAATATTGTATAATTAAATCAAGGAATTATGGCTTTAATCAAGGACTTCGAAAAGGCTCTAATAACTGCGATGAAAGAAAAACAAGTAATTGATCTTGGTGTTCTTCGGATGCTTAAGGCTTCTTTGAAAAATAAGTCAATTGAGCTGAAAAAGGATTTAGAAGATGCTGATGTTATTCTTGTTCTGAAATCTGAAATAAAGAAAAGAAAAGAATCAATTGAAACTTATCAGCAAGCCGAGCGTCAGGATTTAGTTGAAAAGGAACAATCCGAATTATCTGTCTTGGAGAAATATATGCCAGCTCAAATGAGTGAGGCTGATATCCGAGCCAAGGTAGAGGCTGTTTATGAAGCTGCTTCTGATGAAGAAAAAGAGAACTTTGGTTTAATTATGAAAAAGGCAATGTCAGAACTGAAAGGGGAAGCCGATGGCTCTCTTGTAAGTCGTGTTGTAAAAGACGTTGTGCAAAAATAAAATTAATGCGCTGTTAGCGCATCTATAGCATGCTTGTCGCAAAATATAAAACTCAGTTTGTTTTTAAAATAACTGCCAGTTGTTTGTTATTAATATTGGCAGTTTTTTTATTTGTTCCGTTTGATGCTGTTCATGCAGGATCCGAGATTGTTGAGAATCTCGATACAGTCGCGGCTGAAACTGGATTAGAGGCAGTTCCGGTTCGAGTAATTATTGCAAGATTGATAAAAATCGCTTTAGGATTTGTTGGAACAATCGCTTTGATTATTGTTATTTATGCTGGTTATTCTTACATGACTTCTGGTGGTGATCCTGCAAAAGTAGACAAGGCAAAGAAATGGTTAACAAATGGAGCCATTGGTTTGGTTATTATATTTTCAGCATATGCAATTACTTCCTTTTTAATTAACGCACTTACAGGCGGTGATAATGTTGGAGGAGATTATGATATTGCTTCTATTAAACCAAAAGGATTAGGTTATGGTTTGTCTGGCAATGCTTTTGGAGAAATTTTGTCAGGAACATTTCCGACTCCAGAGCAACAAGGTGTTCCAAGGAATACAATGATATTAGCATCATTTAAATTGCCAGTTAAGGCAGAGTCTTTAATTGATTTAGATGGAGATTACTCTAGTTGTCCTTCAAGCTTGGCTCAATGTACTTCTGGTAGTTGTCCAGAAGAGGAGTCTGTTTGTGGTCCAGTAGATGTGGCAAAGTTTAAATTATTTCGTTGTGATGCAATGCCAACGTGGCCAGCCGGTCAGGCACCAAATAATTGTTTTAATGCAGAGATTGGGTTGCCAGATGATTCTGTTGCAATTGATGGTTATATTATTCTTACAGCTGATCGTAAAACAGTAATTTTCAATCCAAATGGAGATAGTGCTGACCATCTTGGCAGCGCAGATGAAGATGTCTCTTATATTGTGAACTTAGCTGGTGGGACAACTGGCATAAAGAAATTAGAACCAGTAGGTGAAAGCATTTTTGGGGCTGATGGATATAAATGGAGATTTACAACAAGTACTCTTATTGATTCCACGCCACCAAAAATCGTTTCAGTTATCCCAAAAGATCAGGCTGGAATTGATGCTGGTGTAAGTGATATAACTCTAGATAAAGATGGTAACGTAAAAAGAAATACAATAATTACGGTAAATTTTAATGAACCTGTTTTACCACCTCTTTCTCCGATTCAAACTACAACGTGTGTAGACGGGTATCATAATAATGAAGCACAAGTTTTAATAAATGGTGAGCCTAAGCTAGCTGATTGTGATACAGGTCATGTACCAGGTGAATGGACAGTTGGAATCAATCAATACAAAACAATCCAATTTTTGCCTTCTGCCGAATGTGAAGGCGTGGATATAAATAGTTGTGGCGAGCCAGTTTTCTGTCTGCCAGCCAATAGAGATTTGTCTGGTAAGGTTTTGGCTGCTTTGATGGAAGGTGGGATTTCTATGGTTGGTACCGGGATCATGGATTTAGCAAGCAATTCGCTTGATGGTAATGATGATGACGAAGCTTCTGGAACAGCAGCTGACAATTATGACTGGTCATTTGGTGTTGGTAATACTGTTGACTTGGTCCCGCCGGCAATTGTGGAGTTACTCCCTAGAAATGCGGCTGCAAACATTGATGCTTTTGTTCCTATTAAAGCAATTTTTAACAAACCAATGGAAGCAGCGTCTGTTGATGCTAACATTTATCTTTACGGTGAAGATTTTGATGGTTGGTTTGATCCAAATAGGGAAAACACCATACCTTATAATTCAGTTCAAATGACTCATGGGCCATTTAATACGCCATCTCAGGAAAGTGGAGCGGCTGGGCCTTTGTATATGCCGGTTGTAAAATCAAAGGTTCGTGATTTGTTTCAAAATTGTTTTACACCAAGTCGTAGTGTTTTAGGTAATACTTATGATGAAGAGGGGGAAATCGTTGATGTGGATCAGGAGCTAACTACTATTACAGATACAACTTGCAAAGATCTTGGAGTTGCTGAATATGGAAAGTCTTGTTGTCCATCTGATGATGGTATCTACAATTTGAACAAACAAGATCAAGATGATCCAGAGGATTTAAATGAGTGTGAGCCCGTAGGAAATATTACAAGATAATAATATATACAAATAAATGTTTAGCAAAAACAAAAACAAAAGCACAAAAAGATTGCTCACTATTTTTGCGATCTTGATTATTTTTGGTTCAATTTTTTATTTTGCACCAGCTGTTTTTGCTGAAGACTTTGGTTTAACGGAAGTTGGGGATGCTAGTGGATTAGAAAAGTCAGATATTAAAGTTACCATTGGGAATATAATTCGTGTAATTCTTGGGTTTGTTGGTGTGGTCGCTTTGATAATGGTTCTATACGGAGGATTTTTATATATGACCTCTGGTGGAGAAGAGGATAAGGTTTCTAAGGCAAAAAAATATTTAATTAATGCAACAATTGGCCTAGTTATTGTTTTTTCTGCCTATGCAATTGTTTCATTTATAATGACCACTTTAATTGATGGTCAAAGTTCGGCTGGCACATATCAATGTGCTGACGGTAAGGATAATGATGGTGATGGATTTACTGATTTCCCAAATGACGAAGGCTGTAACTCTGCAACTGATTATAGTGAGTATGATAGTGGAGGATTGAATATTGTTGGTGGTGGACAGCTCCGAGCAACATCAATTACGCCACAAGGAACACAGTCGATTTTAAATGTTCATCCCAGAGTTGTTTTGAATAGAAAAGTTTTGATTGATACAGTCAACGAAACGAATGTTTCTATCACTTCTGCTGGCGGTGTTGTTAATACAACTATTGTTGATCCGATTGAGGTGACAGAACCCATTGGCAATGGTGCTCAAATATTAGAGCATATAAAAACGGAGGATGGCGTGATGAGTCCAAATTGGTTGGTTTGTGCTGATATCCATTTTGGTGATACACCAATGGTGGTTAAGTATGATATTAGTTCAATTGATAATCCGACGGGAGGAAAAATAAATTTCAAAAGCATAATTTCTGCACCTAATGCAAAAATGACTTTATCTTGTGGTAACACTCCGGACGCTGGGTTTGTTATTAAAACAGATTGGTTACCACCAAATGGCAAGATGGGAATCGTTTTACCGAATTCTTGTTTGCAAGGAGATGAAGTTTATTTGAAATGGAAAAGAACGGGAAGTAATTGTGTGAACTTTGATTATATGGGCTTGGCTATTGATTCCGTAGGGGATCAAAAGGCTGAGGGAGAACTTGTCTTGAAAAATGGAGGCAGAGTGATTGAGTTTGTTCCTTCTGGGGAATGTTCAGAAGAAAATCCTGATGATTATGGTTTAGCAAAAGACACAGAATATACAATTGCATTAAAATCAAAAGGATTAAAATCAACACAAGGCTATGAATTAAGTTGTGGTCCTGGTAGTGTTTGTTTGGCAAAGTTTACAACTGGTTCAGTTTGCGATGTCGAAGCGCCACAAATTATTTTTAATAATCTTCATAACAAAAAGAGTATTTGCCAATTCCCAGAAGATGCTGTTGATGATTACATGGTTGAATTGCAGGCCATTGATGATTCTGGTGTGAGTGTTGTCTCTTTGTTTGTTGATGAGCTTGGTGAAGATGATGCGATTGGTAGCGAGGGGCCAGCTGGAACAGAGTCAGTTAAAATATTTGATACTTTCATTCCGTGGGATGTAAATGCCTATACGCTGGGAGAGCATAAAGTAAGAGCGACAGCCAATGATATTGATGGAAATGTAAAGAGTAAGGATCTTAAAATTTATCTAAAACCATCTCAATGTTGCGATGAGGCTGGTGATATTATTTGTGGTGATCCTGCTTGTGGTTCTTGTGATGGTGATACTTGTGATGTCGACGCAGATTGTGCTCATGGAGAATGCTTAGAGGGAAAGTGTGTTTCTTTCCCTGTTATTAATAATGCTAATCCAAAAGAAGGCGCTGTTGGTAATTTTGTGACAATTACAGGTAGCGGTTTTGGCGAATATGACGCAGCTATTAGTAATGTTTATTTTAGTGATGGAACTGAGGCTGGAAAGTATTCTTTAGAGGCAGAACTACCGGCGTCTTGTGGTGATGGCGCGTGGAAGAAAACACAAATTATTGTAAAGGTTCCAGAAAATGTTGGAACCGGACCGATTAAAGTGATTAATAAAGAAACAAAATTTGATGACACAGAAAACGAATTTGGTTGGGAAGGTGAATTTGTATTAAATCCAAATTTCAAATATCCAGGACTTTGTTCAATCAACCCAACTAATGGTATTCCAACAGTTTTGACTCAACTCGCCGGAGAGGGCTTTGGTGAAAAGGATTCTGATGACTATGTTTATTTCGGATCAACCAAGGGAACCTTAACAGGAGCCTGGTCTGATGCAAGCATTACAAATATTAGAGTCCCTCAGATCGATAAGGGTATTTATAAGGCTGTTGTTGGCAAAGGGGCAGTATGTCAAAAGGCCATAGAAGAGTGTGAGGCTGGTGCAGAGTCTTGTTTTGAAAGTTGTCCAGGTGACGTTGTTTTAGTTGATGGATGTTCAGTTACAGAAGGGGTTTGTGATTGTAATACTCCTGATGAAATTGAGGCTTTGGATGCTTGCTATACAGCAGCTGACACTGGATGTATTTGTTCTGATGTTTTTAGTAATCCTGTAAACTTTACTATTACGGCGGCAACAGAATATCCAACTATTACTAACATAGGTCCAAAAACTTGCACAAAACCTGGAGCTGCTTCTTGTGACGAAGGCGAGGAGGGCTGTGTATGTATTGAAAGTGCTCCAGCTAATCAGCTTATAACAGTGTCTGGTACTGGTTTTGGAAAAAATATTGGTCAAGTTTTATTTATACCATTGCAAGAGGTTGGTGGTGTGATTAGTCCTTTGCAAAATGAAAGTGGCGACGAAGAGCCGGCTTTTATTGGTGTGCCTGCATGTGGGGATGGAAGTTGGACAGATACTCAAATCGTTATTCGTGTTCCAGCGACCAAAACAGTTGGAGGCGAAATCATTCCAATTGATAAAGATATTGATTATTGGGTTACAGTTGTTACGGCTCAAAGTTTACCAAGTAATAATAGAGATTTTGATATAAATGGGAATGCTCCTGGTCCTGGTATTTGTTCTATAAATCCAGACAATGGACCAACTGGTTTGAAGTTTAATGTTACTGGTGAGAATTTTGGAGCTGCAA